>WLWD01005750.1_pt1 | contig 58744 bp, 40 predicted proteins | sample 6712731 | NCBI WGS metagenome assembly WLWD01 (sample SAMN12718690, study PRJNA576275) | sponge metagenome | isolation source: marine sponge | host: Mycale hentscheli | place: New Zealand: South Island, Marlborough, Capsize Point | collected 2014-11-01 | reverse complement strand
TTTACCCAATCCATACTCTCGCTATACCCAGTCCATACTCTCACTTTACCCAATCCATACTCTCGCTATACCCAGTCCATACTCTCACTTTACCCAATCCATACTCTCACTTTACCCAATCCATACTCTCGCTATACCCAGTCCATACTCTCACTTTACCCAATCCATACTCTCGCTATTCCCAGTCCATACACTCACTTTACCCAATCCATACTCTCACTTTACCCAGTCCATACTCTAGCTTTACCCAGTCCATACTCTAGCTTTACCCAGTTCATACTCTCACTTTACCCAATCCATACCCTCGCTTTACTCAGTCCATACTCTTGTTTTACCAATCATTTACATACCTTAGTTACTGCCACTTCCAATCAGGATATTTCATTGATGAGATTTCTTCACCACTCCTTCTGCCTCTGATGTCATATGCAAAAGTAACAGCTCCAGCAGTTTAGATTTTACGTCATCTCACTCCACTAGTTGTTGCAGCCTATGCAAATAATAGGATAATAGCATAGATTGTGCACCCATACAATTGCCTTAAGCTAGCTGCTATTTCAGCACAACTTAGCTATAACATACCGAGGGGGTTAAACCTAGGATCCCCAATCCCCCTTCGAACTTTGGGGAAAATATAGCACAGCGAATGTTTAATTGTATGAATATTACGATCATAAAATCATGCATGAAACATTGATCAATGCATATATACATTCTCATACAAGCATGTGCATCACAGTAGAATGTTTAGAAAAAGGATGTGTCAAGTAAACACACACAGCACGTGTCTGTTACTCCAAGCAAAATAATTCTCACATGAATGATACAATCACCTTCAAATGTCAGCTCAAAGTTACAATCAACTATTCGTCACATAGTTTTTCAGTCTATTACAAGATTTTATATGTAACAACAGACACCCTCAGCCATGTGGGTTAAAATAGTATAATACTTCACAATTTTAAATACTGCAACAAGAGAACTTCCCCCCCCCCCAAAAAAAAAACAAAAAAACTCGGATCGGACTTGTTCATTAACATTTTGAAAAATTTACTAATATCTATATAGTAACAGGGGTTCATTAAGGGTGGGGGGGCAGGGGAGACACTCGCCCCCTTGAAATATTCTTAAAATATCGTAAGCAAAATGTGTAGTTAAAAAGTGAATATTTAAGGTGAAGGGAAATGCTTAAATTATGCCCATCTCCTTTCTCGTCATAGTTCTGCACGAAAGTTGTGTCACCCTTTAGATAGCACAAACTCAACCTCGCCCACTCTTAAAGTGATTTCTAAATGAATCCCTGAATATTACGCTTGTGTGTCAAATAACGACAATGACCATGTGTGTATTCATGAATAATCCATCAGCTTAAACAGTCTGGCAAAGCATCATCCTTACTTCAATGGGTAAAGAGTCATCACATTCAGTAAAGAGTGATTAATTGTTACTAAAAAGTGGGTGGAATAGATGAGGGAAGGCAGTGTAGGTTTCAAAAGTTTCGTGGAGCGTAAGTCCACAATCATGATGGTAGGACAGAGATTCAGAAGCAGGATAATTAGACAAAGGACTCTATGACTCAAGAAGACAGAACTAAAGAAAGGAAATGTGGGGGATAAGAAAAGCTTAGATAGTTTAAAATGAAGAGAGCAGGAGAGGAAAACTAATTAACCGTACTCAATAGTAGAGAATGATAACTGAGCAAAATAACTTCAATACTTCAAGCGCCACTGTGTGGCGGGGTACTTGATGCTAGTATATTATAATATACATTATATAATTCCCCTTCAAAAATATTTCCTAATTTAGAAACCACCTAACCTTGCAAGCCACTTTTACTCGACTGCATAGTCCACCACACATGTGATCTTCTTATCTTGTTGTATAAAGTCTTGAACAATCAATAAATTAAAAAATTCTCAAGAATTTCTTAAAAATCAATGTGTACTAAATAATCATACCAACACTGTAATTAAGGCCAAGCGCCTCCTCATAGTGAAAATTTTGAAGAAACTATCTAAATATGATACTCTAGTAAAGTTGCACAACATTCGAATCCAGCACCTATCACAGTTCAATAGTATCTGAGTGCAGTATGCAGTTAGGCAGTACTCAAAATTACAGCACTCAAACTCATAATAATGCCATGCTAATTACTCAAAGAATCTATATAATAATATGCTCGTGTGTCAGTAACAACGATCGACAGTGTGTATTCATGAATAATTCACGAACTTAAAAAGTATGGTGATAAAGCATCGTGATACCTTGAATAGGTTGTCCCATTCAGTTGAAAGTGATTAATAGTACACTAAAAAGAGGGTTGAATGGACAAGGAGAAGGCGGCTAGTGAAATCACTGAGTAAAGGCGGCATATGTTTCAAGAAGGAAGGGAAAAGTGCGAAAAAGAAGGCAACATTTCAACAAAGCCCAAGTCCACAATCATGATAGAAGGACAGAAATATTCAGAAGCAGGAGAGACAAAGAAATAGAAGGGACTCCATGACTCGAGAAGAAAGGTGAAAGAAAGGAAAGGTTGGGGATAAGAAAAGCTGGATAGTTCAGGAAAAAGAGAGCAGGAGAGGGAAACTGATGTAGAGAATGATAACAATGAACAAAAATAACTTATGCTACTGCATTCTTACTGTGCAATAAGTCAAGCGCCACTATGAGGTGGGGTACTTGCTAGTTGTAAATATTTTTTGTCTTGCAGCCTAAGGGTGGCGGATATGCCCTAACTCCTCCCACCCCTTTCCAAACAAATTTTCTAGATAAAACCCTGACTATAATAAATTTCTGTTATAACAGTAATATATTATTATTATTTATTATTAAGGGTGCTGCCACGGAGTTGTAGCCTGTGGTTGGGCTTAAAGAAACGAGCGCACACAATCCCGCCTACAACCTCGAAAATTATAGTTGGCGATCTCGTGGCTTTTATTGCGTTATCAAAGCAGAGGCTCGTGGCCTGTATCTAATTGTGGTTGGTATGGCTAGCAGAACAGGCACAAAGAGGAAGCAACAGCTTTCTGCAGCAAGGCAGAAGAAAATATGCTACTCCAGTAGAGGTACCTATAGCAAAACATGATAACATTGATATTTTGAACATCATAGTTACAGAATACAATCTGTCAACAGTCATGTTTTGAATCATTCTAAATATATATACTTAATAAATATATTCCATGTAGTGTATGGCACACAAAAAATAATGGTGCATGGTTGTATATCATAATAAATATTTTTGTTTTTAGTCTACAATTTATTCATTTTTTTTCGCAGCAAAAAATTACATGTTTTTTTGTTGATAAATCTGATGTATAGTCTCATCTATAATATTGTACAGGTCCCGAGTTGGTTAGTCATGATGGAGGTGACAGAAATCTGTCTGTGCCCTCCAGCGCAGGTCCGTCTGTGCCCCCCAGCGCAGGTCTGTCTGTGCCCCCCAGCGCAGGTCCGTCTGTGCCCCCCAGCGCAGGTCCGTCTGTGCCCCCCAGCGCAGGTCCGTCTGTGCCCCTCAGCGCAGGTCCGTCTGTGCCCCTTAGTGAAGGTCTGTCTGTGCCCCTCAGCGCAGGTCCATCTGTGCCCCTCAGCGCAGGTCTGTCTGTGCCCCTCAGCGCAGGTCCGTCTGTGCCCCTCAGTGCAGGTCCATCTGTGCCCCTCAGCGCAGGTCCGTCTGTGCTCCTCCGCACAGGTCCGTCTGTGCCCTTCCGCACAGGTCCGTCTGTGCCCCTCAGCGCAGGTCCGTCTGTGCCCCTCAGCGCAGGTCCGTCTGTGCCCCTCAGCGCAGGTCCGTCTGTGCCCCTCAGCGCAGGTCCGTCTGTGCCCCTCAGCGCAGGTCCATCTGTGCCCCTCAGTGCAGGTTCGTCTGTGCCTTCTGGCTTATGTCCATTTGTAGATCTATTCTTATAAATCAATTCATCAATCAATAAATATAATCGTAAAAATAAGTTAATAATAATAATAATAATACTTTTTAAATCTAATTTTTTACTAACACTTACAGTTTCCAACTTGGATGATACCGAGTTCATGGAGGATGACGATGGCTTATTTGCAGGGGAGTTTGATAGCACCCTCAAAGATGACTTGATAGATCGCTTGTCCCTGCTCTGTGATGACATCAAGTTTCCTCACGATGACATGATTTCAACATGCACATCTACTGGCACAGTCAGTTTTTGTCATTCCGCCAGCCTTCAGATGCACCATTCTAGCTGTTCATGGAAACAGTACTATCCAGTATTATCGTTTCTGATCAGTGGTCATTTGTACGCTGATTACGCTCGCCTGAGTAGTCTGCTAGGTCTGCCCAGTTGCTCAAGCACTCAGTGGCATAGGATCATTCAGAAGCTGGAAGGTCATGTCAGTGATCTGGCTGAGTGGTCTTGTGAGAGGGTGCGAGAGGACGTCCGGGACCGGGGAGATGCTATTCAGTGGATGGCAACGTTCGATGGATTCTACCTCACCCGAGGGCATTACTCGAACAATTCGTCGGCCACACTTCATGATTTTACTTCCGGTAAAATTGCATACTTCACCCATCGGACTAAGAGAGGGAAAGGCAGTAACTGGGGTGGCACATCAGCAGGAGCAGAGACTGATATGCTGGATGAGCTGCTTGGAAAGAGCAAGCAAGATGGTTTTTCTATTCACGAGTTGGTGACAGACAAAGACTCGTCAGTAAATGCCACATTTTGCCATTACTTCCCTGAGGGAACGTTGACGTACTGTCACAACCACTGTGCAAAGACTCTGCACAAAAACCTTGAAAAAATAAAAAAGACTAAGTGTGAGGTACGAAGCAATTATTATTATTTACATAATTCATATTTACCTATTCTTGCAATGTCAGTGTAAAGCAGCAAATTTCCACTGCAAGAGAATGACAGAGAGCTTGCTAAATTCTTGCAAGACTGCGCTCAGCAATCTGATATCTTCAGATGAAGTGACATCCGCTGAGGACCCCCTGAAGACTTTTTCAGAAGCCATTCGCAACTTTGTCAACCACTACTGTGAACAAGACCACACATCAAAATGGTGTCATCACCCAAAGGTAAATTACAAAGAAATTTGTTATCATACTGTAATTATTATTATTATTATTATTATTATTATTATTATTATTATTATCATCATCATTATCATTATAATTGTTATTACTATTATTATCATTATTATTATTAAATTAGTTCAATTCTGATGGTACTCCGTACACAACGGATAATGGGTTCACCTGCAAGGAACAGGTTGCTGGATTTGAAGCTCTCATTGCAGAGATGGCTGCTCGGCCTCAGGACTATGTTTCGGATCGTGGCAGGTTGACAACCAACACCGTTGAGGGTTTTCATGGCATGGCACTGGTGTATCGAGACAAACGTACTGATCTTGGTCCAGTGCATTACGCCTGCAAAACCAACATGGCCATTTGTCACAAAGTATACAACTTGTACAAAATACATAACCTATGAGGTAATATAAAATAATATGTGTTGACTAATAGAACATAGGTCCTGTATGGAAGCTGTTGTGCCTAATGCGCATGGGAGTGGATGTGCCAACAACTGCAGTGGCTGCCATTCTCAAGGACCAGAAGAATTGGACAGATGACCAAGTTCAGAGGTCAAGTGCGAAACACCTGGAAAAAAGGTTATTAGTTTTATTTGTTTATTGAAGAATATGTATGTATTTAGTATGAATTATGACAAATTTTTTAATATTTGCCACTATCTTTTGTCCACATAATTTTGAGTGATATGTAGTTGTTTCTAATAATGGTGTGTTTTACATGTTAGATCTCTTACCACTCCTTCACTATTCTTACCGATTTCTTTTTTCATTTGTGTTATTACCACTAAACTTATAGAAACTTACAGAAGAAAAAGAAGAAGATTCGTCATGAGCAGGAGAAGGCAGTAATGGGGACACTGAGAGGTGTTGGATGTGTGACTGGTGAATATGTTGGAGATGGGCAGGGAGAAGCTGACAAAACTGAATCAGCAATTGACACATCTACAAATGTTCTGGATTCTGAGCTTCAGTACACTGCTGACGATGCTGCTGAATAGGACGACGAGGATGAGTCAAGTGGTGACGTCAGCGAGTCTCGTCCCCTTCTCATATTGTACGACTGTGAGACGACAGGGCTTAGCATCTAGTCTGACCACTTAACCGATTTGGGTGCCAAGGTGATCCAACCTCCTGTTTCAGTCCCCAATCCAACTTATTCCTCTCTGGTTCGGACCAGCCGAAACATTTCTGCTCCGGGTATTCTATAAATACATTATAAATAATTAGAGTTGTAATTGTGATTTGTTATATAATTAGTTTCGAGGATAACAGGCATCACCTCCAATCTGTTAAGGAGTGAACGGCCACTGTCTGTTGTGTTGCCACAATTTTTAGAGTGGATTGCAAGTAATACCACTCTAGTCAGTGAAAAAACAGGAATTCCTCACTATCCGGGTATGCAAAAATATTACCCCCCTCTTTTTATTCATTTATTTATTTTTAATTTATGTACATACATCAGTCTTGGTAGCACACAACGGATCTGCTTTTGACTTCCCCATTTTGTTTGCGGAAGTTGAACGGCGCAGTGAGTTGGCAACTCTCAACTTTCCAAACAATGTCCACTTCTGTGACACGCTACCAGTATTGCGGAAGGTATAAATATATTCCATTAAAAATTATTGCAGTCTCTAATTAATAATTTTATTTAGATGAAGAAGGACGGGGAAGAGGTGCTGCAGGGAACATCACTTAGCATGGGAAAACTCCACCAGAAAATTATTGGAGTTGACATTGAAAGTATAAGCTATAATAAGATTATTATATTATTATTATTATTGTTATCCCGGAGAGTGCCTGGGGGTGGGTGGGCAATATTATCATTATTATTATCATTTTTATCATTATTATTACTACTACTGCCATTACTACTACTACTATTACTACAACTATTAATACAAATACTAGTATTATTATTATTATTGTGTTATTGTTATTGCTATCACTGTTGTTTTTACCTTAGGTGCACACAGAGCTCTTCCCGATGTACTGGCACTTGAGAGAGTTTTGCTGCATCCATCACTGAGTGGCTGTTTGAAGGAACTCTCCATTCTGACTCCTCAGATGCAACGGAAGAAGTGGCTTTCCCAGAAGACTCTGTTTATCAAAGCAGCAGCACTCACCAGGTCCTTAGGAAAACCCAGTGTCACACCAACACAAGCCAAGAAGCTTGTTACTGAGGGCTTCGACTACCAGAGCCTATCACTTCTCCACCGAACCAGCCGTACTAAGGACGACTTTCATGAGGGCCTGAAGAAGAGGGGAGTCAGAAGCAAGCCGCTCGGCGAGAAGCTGTTCAAGGCGCTCAGTTCCCGTTGAGTCTGCTGCCCCAGATGTTCGCCGCCTTCTCCCATTCGTTGTTATACCGTGCTTTATTTATTTTTTCCAAACCGGCTCTTTTCAGAGCCACTCAATAACGAAAGATTTCATTGACAGCAAAATGCGCGTATTCCTTAACCGCCCGAAAGGGCGGGGCTGTTATGGAATAAAGTATGCGTACCATTACTTATAGCTTCTGCAAGCTATTTCTTGCCAAAACTACAGAATGACGTATCAGAGTCGTTCTAAATTTGGAACAGAGTTACACAAGCCTACAACAAATAAAGTTACAGAGAGAAATTACGTAATAAAGGTACACAACGGAAGTAAAGCATCAAAGTTTGTCATGAAAGAACTACTGCAGTGCATAATTAGAAAAGTAAATTGTGAATCGGAAAAAGCTTCTGTAAATTTGTCGGGCTTGAGCTCCAAGGTCCGTAGAATGCTGAGACGGGCTCTGTAGCCTTGAACTGCCAACTGTAGCTCCCTCTGTAGGGTGTGAAATTGGAGGGCTCATGCCTTCCGTGTTTCTTGCCGTAGGAGTCCAATTTCAGGTAAGCTTGCTTCTGGAAGGGTTCACTTCACAGTCCGCTGTATAGAGTAGGCAGCAAAGAATAGAAAGTATATAAACTTGGGCCATAGCAACATAATTGGTTTAGCTAATGAGTTTGCGTGGGCGGATACGTATCCGGTGTGCCAGCACCCTTAATAATAAAACTGTTGCACTTCTTGATAAGAAGCTACTCAACTTTATTGTAAATGTTGCAGAACTAGAGTGCTCCTAATGTCTATCATCAAATATCTTGTGGCTACATGAAAACTAATCATGAAAGAAATTAGTAATACAACTGGTGGACATCACTCAAGTGATAAAAGCATAAACCACAGCCTACAATTTCTCTGTCCTAAGACTTAGAAAGTCCAAGAACTACAGTTCCAATAGAACATACAAACATCACCAGCTCATACATGTGTCTACTACCATGTGACAGGAGTCCACATCCTTCACCTGTTCAATAAAAACTGATGCATATCACTCATACCCCATCTCCTCCACCTGGACTTTTAATGAAACTAGCCCCCTATCACGTCCCATTCAAAGGTCATATCCTGTCCATTCTCTCCCCTCCCCCACCCTGCAAGCCACACAGCAACAACAGGAAGGTCACAAACATCAGCTAAATCAGGTATGCCCTGGGCATCATCATAAAATAGTTTGAACAATCACCTCAACCAAAATGATGGTCACTCAACTCAAATGAGACATGTACACCACAACTTGAGACTTGCTTGATTCCATCTATATTGAGGACTTCGTCAAGAACAAACACTTGCCAGTAAGTCTTGCCTCGCAGGTTGGTTATGAGCCAGCTTGAACTAGGGCAAGACCTTCAACTTGCCAGTCAGTCCAGTAAACCTGAGTGTTTTATTCACATGGTCATAATAACCCGTAGCAGCTAAAAATATTATGTGAATGGGCAGTGTGTAGAGGAGGCTATAGGGGCAAAGCCACCGTGATTGATATCAGCAGTGGCGTAGGAAGAGGGTGGGGGGTGGGGCTTCAGGCCACCAAAATTGTGGGGCATAATCTAACAAGGCAACTTCTCACTTTTAAACCCCTGACCCCAAGAAAACGTGCCCCTTTACTAAACATCTTCCAACACCGCTGATCAGTCGTGTGACTACTACAAATACTAATGGCTAGCACAAGTATTCGACAATAGGCTTCAATTGTATATTCCACAGATTATTTGTAAGGTTACTCTGGATTGACTGCCTTAATGTACAACAACTTAAACTAAAATAGTTTAAACCTACACGACTAACACTTGCACAACTCATTCAAAGTAGAGTATATTATAGTTATTTCACATTAATCCCACCCCTACACCACCGCCGCATTAATTCACGCAGTATCTAACGCCTGAGCCTACCTAATCAATATGACAGACCACTGTAGCTCGTCAAGCCTCTTCTCCCACAACATTTCTTCCCACATGCGCTGCGTGTGCAATGTATCTGAACAAATGACGACCGTTGTTTTGCCTAATTGGGCGGTACCTTTCCGTTGCTATAGTTATAAGAGAAATAAAAACAATAACAAATCCATCACCGTGCGAATGGACAGGTTTTAAAGCGTATAAGGACAGCTAAGACGGTTTTTTAGAAAAAGGATTGATCCATCACTAAATTGAGGGGTGTCGGGCCTGCAGGTATCTTCTGACGAGTAAAGCAGCATACATCACCCCCAAATAGCTATCTGATCTCCAGTAGGAATAGCTACTTCATTATTTTGCAAAATGAATTGCTTCTATTAAACTATAATATGCAATAAAATAAATTGCTGTTACTGCTGATAATATACAAAATCTGTATACTTCAATGGCATGATGAACAAAACTATTTTCATCAGAATGGTTTAGCTATACCAGTGGATCTAGAACCATATAGCTATATAGCTACTCTGAGACTTGACAAATTCATAATCTTGTAACTGGACTAGATAATAGATAATACAAACAACGCAGTGATTTATAATAATGGTATGTATAAGTTACTGATATGACATCCAGACTTTATCCCTACCATGGTAAAATTGTATGTGAAATCTGTATAACAGACACTAAATGTTGCACTAAAGTGAACTAAGTTTTCCAGTCAGTTTTCCGTCAGAATGGTTTAGCTATACCAGTGAATCTAGAACTTTACAGCTACATAGATATTCTGAGACGTGTAACTAGACTAGATAATACAAACAATGCAGTGATTTAATAATGTTATCTATAAGTTACTGATACGACATCCAGACTTTATTCCTACCATTGTAACATTGTATGTGAAAACTGTATAACAGACTCTAACGTTGCACTAAGGTCAATTGATAGTTTTCCAGTTACTCAACAAAGAAGATATTTTTTGGGTTATTATTCAATTGTAGGTTTTATTTGATGTGGCTATAGCTATAGTGTCTTTGAAGTATGACACATGTGTATACGTGATCGCTACTTGGATTTATCATAAGTCTTAAGTGTACAATTAGATTATTAGTAGTACAAATAACGACAGCCTGAGCTTCCCAAGTCAGGCAAATTTAAAAAAAATCCCACTCTATGACTGCTTCTACATTTCCTTGCTGTAACTGTAACAGCAACACAACAACTTAAGTTGCTTTTCTGTGGTGGCTAAAAGTTAGTATTTTCCTTTCAAATTCTGTAATGAATATTTCAGGGTAGAGGGACTAACTGTGCCCAACATTTCTATAACTAGTTAGTTTAGATCTATACTCTGCACACTTCTTCACTTGACTGGCTTTCTTAGCATGTTTTTTTCTTTGAAGATATCAGGGGAAATTTTATCCTATTCTGAAGTCTACCACTGTTCCATGAAACAAAGGTCATTACTTTTAGCTTTTGGCACCAGACCTCGACACACCATAAGGATACTGTACATAAAGCTTATGACAAAAGTACAATACTTTTGATGCTGCTTTCTTATTGATCTTTAGCAGAAATTCTCATTTCAATATCTAGCATTTAACAATATCTCAAATTTTAAGAAAGATGAATACATAAACTATAATGTATGGAATGATGAATACGCCATGAAATAATTCAGGAATTAAAGGAGTAGGTGAGTGTACAATGTAACGAAGGTGCAATATTCTTTTCTCAGGATACAAAATAATAAAAAAACATGATGAATGTGTAAATTAATAATTCACACAAAACAACAAATATTTTCAGACATTCTGCTATCCGTCATCAAAGTTAGAAGTGTAGTGTCTAGGAATTTTCCGTAGACTTCATAATGAACAACCTTATCATGCCATCTTCTCCTAGAGAAACTTCACTTGACCTCCTCTAAATCTAAAATAACAAAATAAAAACAACAAACAAACAAACACATAAACAAAAAAGACTGATAATCATGTGTTTATAGTTGTCTGGGTTTCATACACACTGTAGAGTAGATAGAAACCTAACCTCCGCCGCCCCAAGATGGAACCTCCCTTCCTCAGAATTTTTGAAAGTTAATAATTATAGTAATTAGATTATAGTGAGTTGTAACATCATGCTGTGATTGATTAAATGTTGATCAGTATGAATACTCTCATGTAGGAGAGTTTGATACAGAAAAATGGAGGGGGAAACTGAAAAATTTCCCTCCCAAACAGAGTTCTTCCCCCCCTTCCCTCCCCAACTATAGCCGTTCTTCTCCATGTATTCAGTGTTGGACGTAGGAACAGGAATTGGGCAAGGGGAAGGAGTGGTGTCAGTGTTTGAGGGTGGGGCTACACAGATTTAGATGTGTACACATGCTGTAAATTACAAACGGATAAACAAAAAAAAAATCATATCAAATCGACTCATAAATCATATATCTTATTTTCTCTTTCTGGAGTGGGGGGGGGGGAGGGGGGATGGGGAGTTGAGGGAAAAGTGGGGGGAAGACTTGTGCATCAAAGTAAAAATGGTTTAAATTGGTTGTGCTCAAGAACTACATGTGGGCACATTGGAGCATTCATCATGCAGCGTTCAGTATGGGAGAATATTGAATGCTCGTGTGATTCAGAAATTCTTATACTAGTGATGCGGCACATGTAACTATTGTGCAAATTGCGATAAAAGCATCAAAATTGGTATAGACATAGTCAATAATTAGATAAACAATTAAGGATATTGAGCCATTTCAAATTTCACACCTTTAGCGAATTAGGCATAGTATTATGACATCACTATGATGTCATAATGTGTCATTATGTGGGTTAATTAATTCTGACAGTTAAAATATTTTTCTGATGTTTGATAGTGCCTAGTTAACTCAGATATAAAGTTTCATGGTCTAAATCCATGCGGTTTTTTTGTAAAAATTTTGAAAAACAAAAAAGGAGATATAGTTCATATGAATAAGTTAAGTCAGTTATGTATACATTCTCCTTCACATGCACATAATGCTGTGCATTGAAGTGCAGCCTTCTTGCACTTGCAACGTTTCACACACCCCTTCTTGCATTTGCATGCGACAAGTTCACAACAGGCTTTTGATGCTTCAGGCAGGGTTGTCCAGTTGGGTTCATACAGACCATCATCTGTCTTGATCCAACCCCAGATTGTTGGTGATGGTAGTACAGGAGCTGGCAGTAGTGACTGGCCCCACACATGACCTCCTTGGTAAGTTGCTCTCCTCACATGCTGTTCCAAAGCTGCCTTAGTAGGTGGAATCTGCTTCACGTTGGGTTTCTTTGTAAACATTTTCTTCCTTGCCTTATCAATGTCTGTGCACTGGCTGGTTCTGTCATAGAGTAGGATTACAAACCTCTCAATTATATGCATGACATCTTCTGGTACCTCACTAGGTGCACATGACAACTGCAGCAATGCATCAGTAAGTTCTGGTTGTACATTCCAAGTTGACCATGCTGTCTTTTTACCATGCCCAACAAAACTTGACACAGTGTCGCAACCAGTGAGGGCATGAAACATGGGAAGTGCATGAGCCTTTTTTATCCCAAGTGCAATGGCCATTTTATGTGCTGCCAGGAAACGAAAATGTTTTTTTGTTCCAAAGGATAGCCAGAGTTCATGTTCAGGACCTAGAGTTGCTGCAACAGATACAGCTAGTACAGCAACATCTGTGTCTACTGTCCTGGTTACTATTTTCAAATGACCATGAAGTGCTGCATGATACACATGCAAGAGCAGGCGGGTATCAGCTTCTTCGTGGGTGCTCGGACTGAGTGAATCAGAATCAAGCAATGGTGGTTTGCTCAAGATAGAATTATCATTGGTAATCACAAGCTGTTTACCTTCTTCATCAAATGCCAACAACAGAGCTTTAGAAAGGAAAAGAAAAAGTTCGGTTTTGTTGTGGTTTACTCGAAGAAAATTTTGCCAATTTTTTGGAATGGCTCCCTCTGCCGTGACATGCCTGCGAACTCCTTTTCCACGCTTTGCTCTAGTCATGCCTTTAAGAGAGTCTTCCACATACCTATCCCACACAACATCCAAACGCATTGCATTACGAAGCTGTGACATCATGTAAGGAATAAAAACACTTGAGGCATACTCTGAAAAGTTTCTGGAATCCCTGGGATGCAGCATTTGGACAATGGCAGCTCCATCAACAATGACACAACTTGCACTAGGAACTTCAATCTGGGCTGGGGAAATAGCCTCCAAACTTGTCAGGAGATCACTCTTTACTCCAAAGTGAAGTTTACCACCATCTGAAAGAGATGGTGGAAATGCTTGGTTTTCGTAGTGAAAGAATTCCTCCAGATTTCCCTCTCTGGTTTGACAGGATATGAAGAGCCGTGAAAATAACTCCACATCATTTTTCAGAGTAATCAATTGATGTTTCCCTTTGCTGACTTTCTTTTCAGTTGCACATCCAAACAATTTCAGGTTATTGCGATGAATTACTTCATCAAGTGATGAAGATCTCTTGATGAGCCGATCTTCAGTGAACTTCTGAAACTGTTCTTGACCAATCCTCCTAACATTTCTAACAGAATCTACAGATGAATGGCCTGACATTTCCTTGGTATCAAGGGCAAGGAGGTCAGTACTATCTTCTTCAAAAGGGTTGCCTAATTCCTTCATCACACTAATTAGTGAGTGAACATCCTTGGCAAATGCATCCTGGACACTTGAAGTTTGATCGTGATGATGTATAGTGACCTCCCCACCACAATGATATTGCTGATTATGAAACTCTTCTATCACTCTTGCCACTTCTGGTCCTGCCACCATCCAGCGTCTAAGAGCACTGGGGTTATCAGTTAGCCCAACAGCTCCTCCCTCTCCTTTAATAAGAGCATTGTTTTGTTCATGAGCATGATCTGTAGCAATTGCAGAAAAAACTCTGTTTGTTTTCTGGACAGTAAACTTGCCATTATTGAATTCTTTTGCCACCTCAGGATGCATTGTTGAGAGTTCAGTCATGTCCTTAAGATGAACAGGGAGCCAACGTGCATAATTTGTGTGGTCCAAGGCAAAGAACCAAATGACAATTTCTGTCAGAGCATCAAGATACATTTGAAAGGATGATTGCCGCAATGATCGTACATAAACCAATATGCACAATTCCAACTCCATAACTGTAGCCCAGTATTGGAACTGTGGACAGACTTGCTCCCTCTGTTGGCACCATTCCTTAAAGGCTATAACAGGGTGTCCATCTCTTGTGCATGATTGACAGTAATTGGAGTAAGCATGATGCTGAAGCATATATAGAGCAGCAGCTGTGACTTGGTGGGCCCTTCTTGTACGAGTAACATGTGCAGCATGTAGAAAAGACTCAGCAGTTCCTGCTGTGGCTATCTCTGCTTGTACCAGTGCTTGCACCCATCCACTTCCTTTCAACCAGTCTCCAACAGCCTTCAGAGCTGACATCTCGATATGGAGACCGCCAAGCATGACAACAAACTTGTCTTCACCATAATCGTCTGGCCAAGTCCATTGAATCTGCTTTGCCAAAGCATAGAGTGGTTGATCAAATGTGAGCACTGGCGTCTGTCCAGGGTTCAAATGTTCAATTGCACTCTTTACTACGCAGAAGGAGTGCTTGATCATTGCTGCTGTGTGAGCATGTTCAAGGAAAAGAGGAAGCAGGGAACTGGGAGAAATGACGCTATTTTCTTGTGGCTGGTGACTTGCATGGTATGCAGCCCAGGATAAGTTCTCCAATTTCTCTATATCACTTTCTAATAGCTGCTTCGTGTGATCAAGCCACAAATACTCCTTCTGTAGATGCTGCTCCAAACTATCTCGCTTTAAACATGTAAGTACAGTTGCAGGAAGACTATATTTCTTGATACTGGTGTTGACTGGTGGTATATCAGTATAAAATTGAGGTAATTCATCCACTGTCTTGGAAACACAAGAACCTTCTGTAAATAGAGAGGTTCGATCTATTCCTTCACCATTCATAGTAGGATGCTGGAAAAGTGAAATCCCAGTACCATGAAAAGATGCTTTTGAAGTTGTTGATGAGGGATTGTGATCAATATTGTCCACAGCAGCGGAGGTAAAAACTTTGGACCTCAACTTCAGTGGACAAACTACATGTTCCTGGTGGAACTGCTTGCATGCAGTATTCCCCATTTGTGCAGAAAGACGAAGAACACGATCATAGGAGATGCTCATACCTAAATGATAAAGCCTGTCCACAAGATCCCTTTGACGTGTGTGAGCATGCACCATCAATCCTACATAGATTGGGACTGGTGTCTCCTGATCAATACTGTGTCTCACAATGGCAGATTGAGCTGCAGTCTGCTTCCGTTTCTGCTTAACGCTGTTGAACTTCAGCAGTTGAGAAATTGTCAATGCCGCACTTGACATAGCCTCACTATGGTCCTGGATGCTAGGACCTTCTAGTATCATATTTACTAGGGCAAGCAGCAGGAATGGCACAGATTCTTTATTGCATCCTGCTTGAAATCCACTAAATGGTTTAGGTTTTGAAAAAATGTGACGACGTACAATTTTTGCGGCACGTGCAAGATGAATAGCATCTCCATCACTGTCATATTCACAAGCCTTTGTCAAAGCAGTACCGATGTCCTCATTAAATGCCAGCATGATTTCACGGCCTTTCTTTTTGGCTTCCATGTCAGTAAACTGGGCCAATAAACGTTCCTTGAGCCGTGTTGTATGCACCCGTTCGTCCAGTTTCACTCCAAGCTGTTCCATTCGAACCACATACAGCTGAGCCAAATCACTAAGCTTAAAGACCGGTGCACAATGTTCATCTGAACTGCGCATTTCTTCAATATACATCACTAACTCTGCAAATGCAATTCTAGAGGCTACTTCACATTCACTTGCACTACTTTGCTGTTTTGACTTGGCACTCCTTGCACGGTTGTACAAACTTGCTAAACATTTTGCATGATATTTGGCATCTAAAGCAACCATATCTTCTGCTGCACTTAGCTTTGCAAGAAGATTTGTATCTTCTAGTATAGTGGCACATTCCTTCACTCGCTTATCAATCTGAAATGTGGCTGCCTCATGCAAACCATCATCACCTGGTGGTTGTTCACAGAAAAAACACAAGCTTTTTTGTAAACTTGGTTCAATACTTTGTGATCTACTACGTTTGCATGGTGCATGAATATTTAAACTCTCACCATCTCTCTTTAAGGCTCTTTTCTCTGCTCTCTTCAACTTCGTGTTGTTATATTTCTGGTTACAAGAGTGATGGTACAGAGCATTGTTGGTGATCATGGTGAATTCAATGCCCTGTCCTTCATCAAGCCTCTCCAATCTCATTGGCAACTGCCCAAGCTTATGGAACCTTACTAAATTTTCTGCTAGTGTTTTATATCCACTTCCCACATCTTTTTTTTTGGATTTAGATGGACAGGTCAGTGGTTCCCCTGTTTCTTCTTGGCAAACCAGGCATAATTTCCAATTTGTTGGGCACGTGGAAACCGGAAGCTTCGGATTAACCAGTTTAAAAGTCTTAGCCATACCTTTTCCAATTGAATAGCACCACCATGTGCTCCTCAAATGATTAGCACTATGCTCCAGCAACCTACAACAATATTTTTTCATCCACTACTTTGTATTTGATATGCTAGTGAGGGCAAAAAATCATATTTACTTACCTGTAAAGGAAAATCAGGTCTCTTACAAGTTTCTGTACATTATTTGGTAAGGGTAGATTTGATTGAATTCAATTATGACATAATGAAATTAGTTTATCTCAAAATAATTGTACATTTTAGTCAGCCGTCATATTGAAAGTGAAATAAAACCACATGACAACAAAAATTTGAGTGGCTCAATATCCACATTTTTTTAGTATGCAATACTTGACACACATGTCAATTTTGGTGCTTTTATCACTAAATGCACAATTGTTATGAAATTTTTTGCTATGCCGCATCACTATACTCAGTAATTACTATACCCACTTTCATAACAAAATGTGGACATATATTTAGCATGTGGGTATTCAGGGGTTCATTTAGGGGGAGCCAGGGTGGTGCTCGCCCTCTCCCCTCCCTTGAAGGCGTTTCGTCCCCCCTTGAAATATTTTAAACTTTCGTAAGCAAAAAAGCAAAGTTAAAATGTGAATGATGAAGATTGTAAATGATTAAATCACAAGTCCTCTACTATCTTAATTATGTACAAAAGTTATGACCCCTAAGATAGTGAAAGCTCAGTCTTGCCCCCCCCCCCCTCCCTAGATTAATTCCAAAATGAACCCCTGAGTATTGGGGATTGGAGGGGGAAGTTAAACCAACAAACACATCCATCTCTTTATGGTCATGGTAACCAGTAGAACCATCATGAACAGCAAAAGTCATCTACTAGGCAGCTATAAGGATACTCAGCCCACTATGGTTGGAAACAACCAACCTCTCTGTATTCTAATGTGTTTATATATGAGATTAAACAATTACAATATATATGAGTTCACTCAATTATGGTGTAGATTGTGTAATAAAGTGCTTTAATTAGAGAAAACACCTATCACATAATTGTTATAGTTCACAGTCACACATATCTTAATGATATTCTGTGAGATATCTACTCCATACTGAACTCTATTAGAGTTAGCTCATTAAACCTTATTACTAATAAGTCCACAATAATTACCAACTCTACAATTAAGCAAGTATGTGTGTGAAGTTAAAACTCCCTGTAAATGCATTTATAAAACCAGATCAAACGAAGCATATATTAGAGATGATATATGGCTTACAATTAGATTGTGCAATAAAGTGTGTGTTTTAGTTCACTGGCATAATGAAGCACCATAAGTGCGAACCTTCAGCGCTGTGGGACGACATCCCAACTAAATTGGTGGGGCCGCCCACATTCCAGGAACTATGAAATGAACATTATATGTTTGTGCTTGTTTTGGATTCAGTTACATGTATTTTCGGTTATGGGACTTAGTTAATTTTTAAAGTCATGTCACCTGTGTGTGTACATCTTGTTGTTCATTGTTGTGTTGTCCGGGCTGTGCATATAAGACTTCGTGTTTTGTGTGTGCAGTAAGTCAGTTCTCAGCTGCCATTTGTGCCATCTGATGTCGTTAGATTAAACTAGTATAATCCTGAGTCCACCTTTCGAGGGGGGGCTGTCGAGGGGAAGGCATACTGATTCTGGTGGCAGCAGCTTAATTGCTGTCACCATTGTGTGAGCCTGAAGGAGGAACTCATGAGCTTCACTGAGGGAGGCCCACAAGTGCCACTATACACTAGCAAGCTATTTACAAAATCATCTCAGGACCAAATGAATGATTTATTGGCTATTATAATTAGGTATCAATATAGCTTGAGCAATGAAAACAGTATATGTAAAAGCTGTCTTCATATGCAAAGAAGCTAAAAGGCCAGAGACATTTACCAGTATCCATTTTCAATGTTAACCTAGAGCTACAAAATGTAACACTGAAGGTTAACAACATATGTGACCGGTTTTGGGAAAATCGGCCTAAACGCGGAAAACAATTTTTTTCAGTAACCCCGGGTAAAGCCTATGGGTAGATTTTTTTCGAAAAATTTTTTATGGCAGAAATGGATAGACACCAGCTAGCTCTAGCTTATGACGCAGTTGTAAGCTCTGGCGTGCTCTAGAACTCACACTAGGAGGCTAGAAACACTAGCTGGTTGGACTCGTGCACGGAGAGTTGCTAAGAAATTATTGGCGGGCTTTTCACTAACAGCGGGGAAAAAACTGTAGCTAACTAATTCACTTACTATTCTACATAATTCACGTACTCACGCAATTCTCGCCATCATAGTTTCTTATGGAGCCCTGCATTAAGCCTTTTAGACTTCTTTCAATCCGCCTGTAACCGGTTCATTCCATAGTGTCCCGGAGACACGCAGAAATAGTATACGGACACAAGGCATGCCCCCTGACCTAGCAACGCCTTTACCCGGCGTTTTTTTTCGAAATCAGCAATAATAAGTTTAGCAAAAATACTGAAGTGTTGTAGTGCGTAGGGCGAAGACAGCTTGTGCTACAGCTTCCAAATTAGGAGGAAGGCATCCCAAGGCCCCGTGCAGCCTACTGGTAGAATAAACTAGAAAACTTTAGATGCCGCGTTTAGGCCGATTTTCCCAAAACCGGTCACATATATATATATATATATATATATATAATTGGCGAGCGAGCGAAGAGAGTGAGACACTATCAGGGGTAAACACAATTGAAAATCGGGGATATTTGTTTGTTTGAAAATATGTGTGGACGTACGTATGTCATTTTGTATTTTGACCCTCGTAACTCCAATTCCAGCACTCGTTAACTTTACAGTACAAAGCCAAACCATGATGGACAGCAAGAAATTATTTGCTCAAGTAATTATGACGTAATGATAGGGGGCAAAACCCACAAAAGCTAGTACTGGTGCAGAGCTGACAGCTTCGTGTTTCTCAGCCTGAAATTTCAAAATGGCACCATAAAGTCTTAAATGGTTGTTTTGAATTAGCTCATACCTAAATTAACAATTAAGTGTAGTAATTGAGCATGACAGACAAACGGACAGAACACAAGTATTGTAATCCTTTTGCACACACGTGGTGAGGGCTAAGAATGAAAGTACCATGAGATATAGTAGTAACTCCATACTGAATGTTGTTCATTCATACTCCTTAAAATATTGTACTAGCTGTTCGGGCGAGCTATTGGGGGTGTGGTTGGGGGGGGACGACGGAAGTTATTTAATAATCAAGTAAGTCACGAGGTTAAATTCTTGTGATAGAGATAAACTCATACAAGATGAACGCCATGATTTGTGATAGCATTGAAGGAGATGTGGGACACTTGTATCATGAGCTCAAAAATGCTTATTAAGCCTCAGCTTGTATGTGCAAGAGAGTTATAGTAGTCGTCTCGTCTGTCACGCTCTGATATTGGAGATTACTAACAATTAACTGTTGATTTAGGTATGAACTTACTCAGAACGAAGATTAGGACCATTCATTGTGCTGTTTTTTTTTTTATTTCGGGCTAATTGTTGAGAAAATGCGAAGCTTTCACCACCGCGTAGGTACCAGCTTTTGTGGGTTACGCCCCGTATAGCATCACGTCACAATCACATGAGCAAATAAAATTACCAAGTTCAAAGAAGTTAAATTTCACGTTGAATATGTATACCGGTGAGTGTTTCTGGCTAGTTTAGCATCTTCTCTTATGAAGACAGTGTTTCTATGTACCATTATCTTGCTCGAGCTATAATATAGCTCGAGCAAGATAATGGTACATAGAAATATTATTGTTGCCTGATTAAAATAACTAATAAATATTGCTCGTTCTTTTGGTCTGAGATTATATTGAAATAGCTTGGTAGCTGTGGGGCCAGAAAATTCAGCGAGTGACTCCACCCAGAGGGCGGAGCCACAGAAGCAGATACCTAACAGAGAAGCAAGCAGGAGCAGGCTGAAGAGCCTGAAAGAACTTGTTAATATAATAGAACTCATTAGCAAGTAGTTAGAGAGTTTGTGGGTGGGTGTGTGTGTGTGTGAGGGGGGGGGGGGGGAACTAATTAGTGGTAGCTCCAAGAACATTCTTGTCCAAGTGTGTGTGTGTAGCGTTTATTAGAGTTTTGTTCTAGAAACTTCCTTTTGTAGGCGTGTCCTGGCCTGTACTATTTAAGGCCAGTCCACGCAAGGTCATAGGTCAAGTCTTTTCTATCCGTTTCTGTATTCTATGTCATCATACTTGCGTATTTGAATTAAAACTTAAATCACTTGACGCTTCAGGAGGTAGCTACCTAATCATTCTATCTGGGAGTTGTGATAACTGGAACTAGTGGCAGCAAGTACCAAGGCAGCCCGGTTCCTGTTCCTACATAATCAAGCAGCCCGGAGCGCAGCCTCACAATAGCGCTGGGGGTTCGCACCTTTGGTGCTTTATTATAATACGCAGTAATAATGCAAAAATCCTAAATTTTTGAATTCATTTTGTGTACTTGCTATAATTTATATACAGGCTGTTTAAAGAAAAATAAAACAAAATACGTATATATATAATATATATATATATTTATTGCAGCTTTGATATTTTTACTTGAATATTTCCGCATCACGCGAGCGTTCTGTATTCTCCCATATTGTACGGTTTATATTGTACGCTCCTTGTAGCGCGCGCGTAGCGAGTAAAATCAATGAAAATTGTATTGTAACCGGTTGAGAAAAATTTCAAAGAAGCAATAAATCACTTATCACACTCGTCGTACAATATGGGAATGATATTTTACTCTCACGCCACATTTTCACTCGCCTTTGGCTCGTGAAAATATTTTGCGTGCTCGTAAAATATTTTCCCATATTGTACTCTGACTCGTGCTATAAGTATATATATATATATATGTATATATACTAATAATAGGAACTTTTCTCATTCTAGCAGCACATGTTAATTAAAACTTAACCCAACGTTTCGACTTCTTGCCGAAGTCTTCTTCAGGGGTCAACTGAAGTTGAACTCTCCATGGTGATATATTAAACACAATGTAAGCAGCAAGATTACTGGAGGGTATGCTTACTGTTTAATATAATACTGAACGGTGATTTGCAGGCAGCACAACCAGCATCCTGGAAGCTCTAAACCCATGTCTCTGTTTAACTTGTTGTTGTCAGGTTGTTATGGACTCTTCACTCTATACCATATGAATATTGTGATGCATACACTTTACCTCACTGCTATGTAATTCACACTCTTATTTCTTTCTTTCTAATCCTATCCATACATCGATCTATATATTCCCAGTTGTGTACATCTTGCCTAATTCATTGCATATAAACCCTTTACCTCACGCATGCGTGAATGGATTGTGAACAGACTATATCATTGTCAGCCACTCCCCTCTCAGTTCAGATTTCCCACGTGTTCAATAAGTTACAACAAGACTTGAGAGTGTATGGGATTTCCCTAGTGGCAGTGACTTTGGAGGGAGGAAAGTGGCCAGAGCTGAGACACCTGCGCTGCTCTACTCCATTCTACTCCTACCCATGGGTCGAGGCTACTGAACTCAGGTGTCATCTGTATCTGTGGAGCTTCCTTGATCTTTAACTCACGATTCTTACTGGCTCTGTCTACAACTCCTACCTCTTCCCCTTTAAGTCAATCTCCTCACTTCACTAAGACTAACTGCGACTCATAAGACCAGCACAGCCACACAACTTCTCGAGGGGTCCATGTTGTTATCCCAGATTTGGTAATGGTCATCAAAATTTAGAAAATATAACTTGATAGTGTTAAGCTAGCCAAATTTCCCATCGTTGCCACAACATCAATCACGAAACATAACACAAAGTGTAATGTTACGTGTGTCCATAGGCAACAAAAAAGCAGAGGATCAGTGCATGTACTTCATTATGTTACATAAGCAGGAAAATAAGTCAAGAGCACATTAACAGTATGGAAGAAGGGGGAAAAGCCTCATGGAAAAGGTGGGCTATATAAAGAGTAAGAAAGAGAGTACTGTTAGCCATTGATACAGCTAAATTTTACTGCACTGGATATACAGTAGTCAGAGTACAGCTAGATACTATCCAGAGTGGTCATTTTCAATCAAGAAGCACTTTGGCACATATGTACACATGAACATTATCAGATATTATTCTTGCACAAGAACAGCTACAAACCCTGAATATGTGTCACCTACAATCACTATTTGAATGTCAGACAACTTAGTGATAAAATTCATATAAGTTTAACCACTCAAGCTACAGTATTATGAAATCATCAAAATAAAACTTGAGCTTTGATTTTATTACATGTATACCCTTATAAACGCTCACCTACATGATAACATAGGAACCATGATAGTGTACGAGTGTGTATACATGTATGTATGTATGTATGTGTGTGTATGTATATACGTGTGTATGATATGTATGTATGTATGTATGTATGTATAGAGCTGGGCGATATACCGGTATTATCGTTGCACCGCGATAAAAAACTGATATTGCCCTTTTTTCAGAAAACTGTTGGGATCGTTAAACTAATGCATGAACTTCATGCGCACGACAGATTAAAGGAACAGCCATTTCGCGGTTTGCAAACATGTCCGTAATGTACTAGCAAAGTTTTAAAAGTAGCTAGCAGTGGTTGCGAGTTAAAATTCTGTCTAAAGAAAGCCAACATAGTCTTGCCCCACGGACTAACTCTGTCTGGATAAAATTTACTTTGTTAAATATTATTTATGAAATATCATATATCGCTCTATCGCGATAATGCAGGTAAGTATCATATCGCCTGCGATTATCCAATATTGCCCAGCTCTGTGTATGTAAGTATGTATACATGTATGTATGCATGCATCTATGCATGTATGTATGCATTTATGCATGTATGTATGCATGTATGTATGCATGTATGTATGTAAGTATGCATGTATGCATGTACACTCAATCCCCTCTTAACCAGGCACCATGGGACCCGAGGGTGTCTGTATCTCAGAAATGCCAGCTACAAGGGAATTTTTCCAAGCATTAAGTACAGTCCTCTTTCACTTGCAACCCTTAGTAGGCTTCTCTACAATTTTATGGAACCAGAAATAACCGGCTTGTGCTGACATAATTGGGTAATGGTGGTCAAATTAGCGAAATTGTGAGGCAAGAATTGATTAATTGAGTGGCTAACTTGTGCCCTGCCCTGTAAAGAGGCGTGCCTGTAATAGAGGTATTTGGATAAAATAGGATTGAGCGTACGTATGTATGTAATGTTTTAACAGTGCAGACCTGTGTATGTGTGTATGTAGATACAAACTAGTGTAATAAGTGTTTTCATAAGCACTCTGAATAAGTCCACAGTGAGTGCACCTTTGCTATTACAAATATATTATATATAAATTACTATATACACATACACACGCACACAATTTAGCGAGTGAGATATGGAGAAACTTTGGCGATTGAATCAGAATTCTACAGATCAGAAATATCTCATCAGGAGTGAATTTTAGCTCACTGGCCAAGGTTCGTAAGTACAAATCTTGTTGCTATTAAATACGTATGTAATGTATTAGCACTACATTTTTTAATTAATGCTAGTATGTGTCTCACTATCATCACCCCCTGCTCGCTTTCTTTCAACAGTATCTTCGGCAGATTGTACAACATAAAGAGAGAGGGCCGAGTAAATGAATAGGGTACTACTTTCTACATAACACAAATTACACGGCCGGCTGACCAAAATAGCATTTCTCCTCTCAAATTTAATATTGAGAGGACATCATGTCTGCTAAAATTTCACTTCTTATCAGAAGCCTGTATAGATATGTACTATTAAAAACAAATGGGTGCATTAATTTTTGAGTATGTGTGTGTGTTATTTGTTTATCGATATACAGGATTTCAACGAATTGCTCGTAAAGTGACTAGAGCCCAAATTTTTCCATCGCACCCTATATATTTCAGGTTGTCTAACTGTGCATTAAATGAAAATATGTATGAGTTAGTCACTAGAGTATGTATATATATAATTTACCTTGAATAAAAGGTAAAAAGCCTCTTTTCTTATTAGTGTAGGTTAAAAGTTATTCAGGAGTTCCTCACCTCTTATACTGAAGTCCAAGAGTAGCTATTAGCACACTTTTCACGGAGGAACACCGAGTCGTCTTTTAATGATACTTTTGGACATGTGTTGACCCTGTGGAGTTGGGTTTCACCTCCTACTTCACAACCCTACATACAGAGAGTCACAAGTAAAATTAGCTTAAATACAGTTCATTTAAACTCAAGATCCTTAGATTGGAGTTTGTGCTCTGCATTATTACATTCCATAACACATTCATACATTAGATATTTTGTAGCCAGCCAGGCTACTTCAGTAGTGCATAAGTAGTTGTTCAAAATTTATACCTTCATCAGGGTATATTATCAAGGGTAAAATTTCAAGGTCTAACATTTTCAAAGTTTCAGGGGGCAATCAGTGTTGAATCAGCAATTTCCGTAAAAATATGGATGAATCAGTAAGGTGGGAGGCTCTGTTCTATGGACACTCCACATATGTTAAATTCCCTTCACTAGTGTTCACCTGTCCCAAACTCCGTTCCAGTGATGAACTCCACTCTGAAGTCAAATCTCTTCTCTCTCTCTCCCCCCCCCCTCCCCGCCCCCCCCTCCCCCTCGACATGTCGAGACAGAGGGGCACAATTTAGGTAAATTGATAGACCAACCAGAATGACAACAGGGCACCAAGTACTGTCAACACTATTTCTCATACAGTAAAGCTTAGTTAAAGAGACATCAACTGTTGAATATATTATTGTATATATTAATTTCAAAAGAAAAATGGCTTATAGTTTTCATTAAAAATTCCTCACTAGCAAGTACAATACAGTTATGGTGCAACAATGAAGACCACAGAAATTTGATTCAGTGGCTAATGGGCTTGCTAGCAAAACAAAAATGAGAGAAGGGTACTAACATACTTGCCCTATGCTACTTGAGGCACTACTGAAGAAATACCAGTCTTTGAATTGACCAATACGGTTGTTCAGTTTTACACAGCTTTAGTCTAGTGCGGACAGCAACAGAGTACACTATAAGCGTACCAGTTGTGTTTTCACTCACCGGGATAAAAATCCATGAACGCCAGTAAGAGCAGACCAGAAGAGGAGATACACAGGCGTATTATCACTCTTGCTGTAGAGAACTTCTGTGGTATTAGCAACCCTTTACCATTTCTGATCTGGTGTTTTAAAATTAAACCCTTTACCAATTTCTAGTTTGAAACCTAGCACTATCGACCTTTTACCTCAGTAATCAGGAGTGTTAGAAGAGGTGGTGGTAAAGGGTATCAACACAATATGCGTGCCGTACACGCGGTGGTGGGCACAGTGAAGATTGAGCTAATTTCTGCCCTGTGTGATCTTACTAGACTGATTTACAGGCTGCGACAGCAAGTAGAGAGCGCGGTGTTGTTCAATTTTATTAAGTATGAAAACGCTAATTAGTGATATCTAGGTGATTCTTTAAGTGTTATTGGATCTGTGGATGTAGGATTGTAATTTGTACAAGTCATTGATCACCAATACTAGTGTTTGAAGTATTACCGTTGAGTTCATTACCTTGTTTCTTTGTTAATGCAGGAATGAACTAAAGAGGTTGCAGAGATGAACTTGAGATATTGCAGAGATGGAGCCAAAGTTCAGGAACTGTTGTCTGATGCATCATTTTTTTCATTTATTTGTACATGGTCATAATTATTTATTCATATTCTGGTAACAATGGATAAATTTTGAAGGTACAGGATTTGTGTAGAACAGGTTGCACAAAAAGTGCAGTTTAACTTCAGGATTGCTGCAGGAAAGGTGTGTGAAGAATAGTTGCTTTGTGTAGGAAAGGTGCATAAAAAGTGCAGTTTTTGAGTACAGGAAATCTAAAGGAAAGCTGCACATTTTCGCACAGACAGCTACCTAGAATGTACAGGAATAGTTAGTTTTAATTCAGGAAATATGAAGGAAATGTGATATGATATATGCAGTACAAACCATATGGCATGTAAAGGAAATAGTGCAGTTTATGTCAAGGATATGTTCAGGAAATAGTGAAGGAAAGTACGCCCTATACAGTACCCGGAATGGTTACCACCAGCTCATCTGTCCTGAAGTTGGAAATGTGAAGGACATGTGATCTGTGAGATAGCTATACTTAACCTTTCCTATAGCAGGAAATTCCACTTTTCTTCCAGTGTCAACTGTAAGTTTTACAGCTGATGATGCTAAGTGTATGGCATGAATGGCACATTCAGCAAATTTTAATGAATTTTCAGCTTGCTACCACCATTAGGCTGCTCCATTGGTAATGAAGTATGATTATAAAAAATAGAGAGAATCTTACTTTATTGTCTCATGAAAGCTTGCTCACTGACTAACTCACAAATTAATGTATCTTTTAGCATTAAATTGTCCACAAATAATAAATAATAATGTTCTGTTTATACCTAAGCTATTCATATAAGGAATTTGCTTTATTTTAGAGTGTAATACTGACATACTAATGTTACTGCTATTAATGTATAATAATTATTTTAGCTGCAGAGTCTCCTGAACAGATTAATATAAGCACTCAAGATAATCGAGTTGCTTCAGACAGTTCTCCAAATGAAGTCAGAGAAATTAAGGAAATAATAACAAAATTTAATAGTAAGTACAAAAATAATGTCATTGATTTTTTTAATGTCTTTAACCAATATAAGATTTCAGTTAGAGAATTCGCCAAGGAAAACTAGTTTTGAGTTAAGGTGGCATAGAAACGATCCTTGTAATAAATTTGATACAATCTATATGGCAGTTGGCATACCATTTTTTGTCTTACCATTTAATCTCACATGCATTCACTTTGATAAAGTCAACTCAAGGTTCTTCTCTCAAAGATACAAATATACTATAATATATATTATATATTATGTTATTCAATTGTATTCTAGCTGTGTAACAGTCATGAATAATGATAATATATGTAAGGTCTTATTCTTGTATGTAATGCTCTATACCATCTCAATTATATGAACAAACTTAATATATAGGAAGAGATATTGGACATAAAATTGTGTATACAAACAGCTTAGCTATTATGGTTACCACACTGCAACATTAAAGTACTCCCTAAATAGCTATAAAGTGAAGTTTATAAGGAATATTAATGCTAGTACTGTGCAACCACTGCTGATTGATTATTGTTGTTGTATTTAGAAAACTATATTTTTGTTGAAAGACCTTGGAAACCAAATCTAACCATCCAAGACCAAGATCATAAATCACTGCGGGACATAGCATCAGTCAGAGTCTATAATGAAAGAGAAGAGGATTTACACTTTGAGAAAGCATTGCAAGAAAAGGGAATCAATGTACGCAGAGTTCAGTTTGAAGTCAATAAAGTACTGGAACCTTCAGTCTGGCTTCAGCGTGAAAAGAATGTATTGTCAGGTGAGATCCATTTTAGTGCATTAAAAAAGAAAAAGAAAAAGAAGCTGCACTGATGACCCTGTACCCATCACAATGCCCCTTTTGCTATTCGGTTAACCGGTTAATTTGGATGTCTGATGTTCAGATTTATGATGTTCTACTGTACTTACAACTGTGTTAAGCATGCTGTCCCTTTTCAACAAGTATTCGTGTATGAAGGTTAAGATTTCAGATTACTGATATCGTTTCAGGATATAACTAGGCTTTATTTCTCACTTACTGTGCTTGTAGTGATGTCAACTCAAATATGTGACTGGTTTTAGAGAAATTGGCCTAAACACGGCAAACAATTTTTTTTTCAGTATTCCCGGGTAAAGCCTTATGGGTTGATTTTTTTTCCAAATAAATTTTATTGCAGAAATGGATAACCATATCGGTTAGCTCCAGCTTATGGTGCAGTTGTAAGCTCGGGCAAGCTCTAGAACTAATGCTACAAGGCTAGAAACACTAGCCAGTTGGACTTGTATACAGAGCATTGCTAAGAAATCTTTTGGTGGGCTTTCAACTAACAGCGGGGAAAATATTGTAGCTAACTAATTCACTTACTATTCTACATAATCTGCATACACATGTAATTCTAGCTGTCACAGTTTGTAAGAGAGGCTACATTAGGCCTATTTCACTTCTTTCAATCCACCTGGAACCAGTTTAGTCCTTAGTGTCCTGGAGACACGCGGTAATAGTATACGGATACAAGTCACGTCCCCTTACCTTAGCCACTCCTTTACATGGCGTTGTTTTTTTATCAAAATTTGCAATAATAAGTTTAACAAAAATGCTGAAGTGTTGTAGTGCATAGGGCGAAGACGGCTTGTGTTACAGCTTCCAAATTAGGAGGACGGCATCTAACTAGTAGAAAAAATATAGAAAACTTTAGATGCCACGATTAGGCCGATTTTCCCAAAACCAGTCACATATAAACAATTGTTTATTCTCGTTTTATTTATTTTTTGTGTATTTGACTGTATTTTCTTGTGTAACAATAGAAGTTTCTAAACACTTGAAACCGGACAATTTTCGTGCCAACATCCATTATGTTCACATCTGCGATGGCTGCAAGTCTTCTACTCCTTTGGTTATATTGCATGGAGTGGGTGGAGCTATTCCTGCATACCACAAGCTTTACAGTACCAGCGTGCCCCAATATGGACACCTCTTTAAAGATAGATGCATTTATAGTCTGGACATGCCTGGCTTTGGATTAAGCACAAGATTGGAGTTTATCAGTGAGAGTGAGATAGATGAAGAACGTGAGAAATTGGAGCAAATAGACGATAAAAAGAAACGTCAGGAGGAACTTGAGAAATTTGAGAGTAGAATTGCTGACGAGTGCGAGCTAAAGATGGTGGAGGAGATTGAAAAATGGAGGGTGGAAATGAATATAAATAAAATGATTCTGCTGGGCCATAGCTTTGGTGGTTATATTTCATCAGCATATGCTACTCGTTATTCTAAACATGTGGAACAGCTGGTACTTCTGGAGCCCTGGGGTATACTTTCTACTGAAAACCATTACTGTCCCATAACTAAAGAAAAAACTATAATGAAAACATTATTAATGAAGTTCCTGACAGAATTATGCGAATGGTTCAAATTTGACCCCTTTGATTATTATTCATCTTCTGGCATTGTCCAAAGTATAAGTAAGTCAATTTAATCTCAATTAAAATGTATAGACAAAGTTGTAAACAGTATATCAGTGTACACAATTATTTACTATCTATAAAAGATTCAGAACCATTTCACTGTTATTATTTTTCAATGCAATACCGAAAATTATACTTATGCTTAATAATTTTGTTTTATTTTGTTTTCCCCCATTTTTTCACCTTTTGTCCAATATTATTGCCTGTAGTCGCACCATTGTTTGTAATGTCTAAGCCGCTGCATCTTGGTGAAAAAAGTTTCAGTTTTCAATAATGTGTACATTTTTGTCTTTATTTTAAGGTGAATTATTTTTACGATGGAGCAGAGATGAAGAAGATGGGAAGTCTTATGAAGAAAATGGGTGTCTAGACTATCTCATTGATATTCACCAGACAGAAAACCAAACGTAAGAAATCCCCATAGCTACTATAAAATCTGATTAAGTATTTATTTAGTAACAAATGTCTTACACTGTAAACCAAAAGGTGTGTAGTTCACACCAAATGAAGTGTGAATCACTTGTAACAATAGTCACACCAAAATATGGTGTGATGCGCACACCTCATCGTTTGAGTGTGAAGTACACACCAAATTTAGTGTGAATTATCATCACAATCACTATGAACTCATACTTACATTAATGCTGAATTATTTTAAGTTACATTGATTCTAGTAATACATACATATTAACATTATTTTTTTCCAAAAAGAGATTGGTGTAATCCCAGATCTCATTAATCAGACAACTAAAATCTTAGTCAACTCTCTTATCTAGCACACAAGTGTACAAAACATTTATAAGGTAGATTACAATGACACTAGCATTGGTTTTTGCCAGCACATGAATAGCTATAATTAATGTTCGGTAAAGGGTCCATGCTATTCCATTGAATGTGAATTTCACACTAAGTGTGCATTCACACTAGGAAGAAAGTGTGAAGGACACACTATGCATTGGTGGTGGGCATTCACACTACCAGTTTGGTGTGAATTTGGTGGGTTTTCACGCTATAATTTTTACAGTGTATAAATAAACAGACCATGGAACTTTAGCTTCAAAGTTGGCTAATTCTAACTTAAAAATCTCTTTGAAAATTGAATTTTGATATGAAAGGTGCTGGTTGAAAACAGCTTTCATTCTACTTCAGGCTAGCAGCATCAAAATTCTTAAAGTAGAAACAGTTGGTTTATAAAAACATACTCGTTTTGTTATATCACTGACTAGCAAGTACCCCTCCATGCAGTAGTGCTGGATGTATTGCACAATGAGAATACAGTAGTATAAGTTACTTTATTATTATTCGCTATCATTGGTTGTTGCATCAGTTTCCCTCTCCTGCTCTCTTTTTTCCAGAACCATCTCAGCTTTTCTTAACCCCCCCCCCCTTTTTTTCCTATTTTTAGCTCTTTCTTCTTGAGTGGTGGAGTCCCTTCTCTTCCTTTGTCTACCTCTCCTGCTTCTGAATCTCTCTGTCCTTCTATCATGACTGCAGACATAGGCTGTGCGAGACGTTGCCTTCTTTTTCATACTTTTGCTTTCCTTTTTCAAAACTTACACTGACTTTACTTGGCAATTTTACTACACTGCCTTACCTCACCGATACCATCCATTAGTCACCTTTTTACCTTCTCTTTTATACTTTCGCCTTCATTTTTTAAGCCTACGCTGCCTTCCCTTGTCTATTCCATCCGCTTATTAGTTACAAATAATCACTTTCAACTGAATGTAACAGCTCTTAATCAAGGTGTGACGTTGCTTTACCAAACTGTATAAGTTTATGGATTATTCATGAATACACACCGTCAGTCGCCGGTCATCGGTCGTTGTCACTGTTACCAACACACAAGCGTACTATTATATAGACTGCTCAATACCCAATATTAAATAACTAGTCTGAACATTAGCTTGCCCTTATGGTATAGTTATATATTGACTCTGTATGTATTTTACATATGACATGTATACACTGAGCTTTTTTTATTCTGCAGCGGTTTAAATGCATTCTGCAACATTTGTGGCTTCAACTTCATTTACTCCATTACTACTATCCCAATGAAAGAAAGGCTGTTGAAGCTAGTGAATGATAATCCTAACCTTCAGGTGTCATTCCTGCTTGGGGAAGAAAGCCCTTATACTGAATGTTCCAAGTGCTGGTCTAATGAAATGCAAGGCCATTCAAACCTAGCCAAGTTTGTAGTGGAGGAATCTGGTCACCACCCAAATGTGGAAAATCCGGAAAGGGTTGTTGAACTCATCTATAAGCATGTTTATGTTTATTGAAAGCATAACTTTTATCTTTTAGCTAGCATTCAGTATTTTTTGTAATTTTACTTTTTGTTTCCCTTTAGTAGGTTGCAAATTAGTATAATTTTGTTTATGTTCAAGATAGCTAATTAAATGGAAAACTTGAAAGCAATCATTTTGTATTATACAACGGCTTCAACTTTAAGATAGGTGAGGAGGTAATAAGCATTCTCATGTTATACTGGAGGTCACTGCCCTTTTATCGCATTGTACAACTCACCAATGAAACAGATATCAATGAATGCAATGGCTACATTTGTATTTTTCCTGAAGTGTCTAGCCATGCTGATTTACTGAATTCACTTAATTGTGATTTACACTCCTAGTTTACCACTCGCGTGCTTTAAAAGTTTCAAGTCTAAAACCTTTTGATTATTCGCCTTCCAATACCCCTAACACGAAAAAAAAATTTGGCTTAACTTCCATGGAAAGCTCTTGTTATATAATATACACTCACCATTTTCTGACAACAATCATGAGGTCATACTTTTCATGAGGCTAATAAACAAATAGATCTATAGCTAAATTTAGACTTGTTCTTGATAACACAAGTCAAGTTAAACAGCGGTAAATTTCATTCATTATTGTTAAAAGAACTTCTCCAGTCCTATAATCCTCAGATAAAAATATTAAAAAATTCAATAAAAGTATATTTAAATACACTAGCTAGCTATATTAAATACAGAAGACTGAAAGTGATCTTCAGGTAAAAGAAACATTTGTAAATTCATCAAGAATATTACTTAAAGCAAAAATAAATAAACACCACAAAATGGATGAGGATGCAGTTGATTTTTCAAGCATAAAATTCTAGCTACACCAGAGCATTTAAATGAATTTTCTCATGAAACCTGTGGATTATATAAGCAGAATCATGTTTTTATGATGTGTACCTGGTATCCTAGCGAGGCAACAAGTAATTGTGTAAAACATGGAGGCATCACAGGAAAGTATGCTAGCTAGTTATACAGACACTTGACATAAAGAGAGGCATTCTTTATGGTTCATGCCTCCTAGATGGATCATACGGTCTTGTGCAAAGATGTTCTATTGATGAAGACTGCAAAGAAAATGTATTTGCAGCCAGCAATATGGCTGGTGCTGTGGCATCAATATGCACATTTATAGCTGTGGGGCCACCCATATCACATAACATGTCGGAACAAGACTCTATGGTAATTTGTGAATGTAGCTATGTAACTATGCATTAGTTAAGCTATTGTTGTTGTGAGAAGAAACCAGCTTTTTTATCTTCTAATTATTTAGTTCTGTGTCCCTTTAATGCCATACAGTCATGCACAGTTATATATACTCCAGCTGGGCCACATTATTGTCAGGTTTTGTCTTAGTGTGGGAAGTTTTGGATTGCTCGTGAACCTTTGAGGGTACTTCTGCATGCTACAAGGTAGCTAATACCTTGGTAAATAGTGGAGTCCTGATAGTAAGGGAAGGGAAAGTGTTACCTTTGTCTGGCTTACATCTGACAACTCCTGCAGGGGATATTATTGACAAAGGGATGGAAATTGTAAAGAACATAGTGTTGGCTATACCCACAAACACTACAATAGCTATGAGTGTTCCTGATTCCACAGAAATACGGAGCAATGGGGTAAGTACTAAGAAAACTGTTTATGCTTGTACAGAAATCATCCAGATGTCTCCATGCTTTTAAGCTGATCGAGGCAACGACCCTAAATTTGAACAACTATGGTAGCTAATACATGGGTGACGGAAGCATTTTAAAGTGTAAGAGGCCAATCAAACTACTGCATTGCCATGCCTACAATAAATGGGTGGGCTTTAAAATTATTTAAATGTAATCAATCCAAATTATTGATATAATAGCAAGTACCCCATCACACAGTGGCACTTAACGTATTGCAAAATAAGAATGCAGTAGTACAAGTTATCTTGCTCAGTTAATCACTTTCTACTGAATGTAACGACACTGTATATACCACTCACGTAATGACGATACTTTACCAAACTGATTAACCTCATGAATTATTCAAGCCTATACACACCATCCGTCACCGTCCTTTGTTACTGATACACAAGCGTAGTATTATATAGATTAGTAAAGTGATCAAAAATTTATGAATACATGAAATAGATATACTAGTTTAGCCAACTGAGTACCATCTCACCCATTAATTATACCTTGTCTAACAAGATTTTTTAAGTTTGATAAAATGCTTAATTTTTTTTATCTAATTTTATTATTAAAATAGACTTTTGCTACAGTGAATTTAGTAGAAGGTAGCCATAGTCTTCCAAAACTGGTTGCTTGTGGAACTTGCACTAGAGCCATGGATATCAAATATGACTGTTGTGGAGAATCTGCTTCTGTCTAAGATTGGCAGGGCAAATCTCTCTCACACCTCCTGGCACAGCAGTTAAGCAGTCGCTGCCACCTGACTTCTGTAGCAATGTGTTTTGCTGTAAATGCCGACCTATAGCTAACCTTCACTGTAATCTCTCAAGAATCAGACGAAGTGCAGATTTTGGAGTAAATAAATACAGTAGCAAATACAGTCACAAGGGTTGCGCGAACATATACAGAGTGTCTCTTGCATGAGCAAACATCAACCTATATATGAAGTGTGTTGCTAATGCTCACAAAACTTAAAAATGGCATGTTCCATTAGCTAATGCAAAATGAATTAAGTTACTTGTTTGTCATGACAATGTTCTTTGTTGTGGAGTGTCACTGCTGTTGAGATGGTGGTACTCCACAACTGTGCCATCTTCCCAGTTGAAAATCCTTAGTAAGGAAAGCAAAATTAGTATCAGAATTAGCATCGCTCATCCAAGCTCCCTTTTTTACTATAGCTCGAGCAAATGATGTAGATTGTTTTATAGCTGCTACAAGGCCATCTACCTCGAGGACTAAAAAGTTCTTACAATCAATTTCTTTCCAAGTTCATTTAGAATCAATAATGCCTGAGGCTGATGACCGTGAGACAACTGTACCGGAAAAGTCTGAGTTTACTCTACAAGAGATGCTTACGTGTACACTAGCTAGTATATCTTGTTCCAGTGTGTCTCACTGTATTCCACTGGTAGCAGAAGGAAAGAACTCAGAATTAAGTGAGATATTAGAGTCCTCTAAGTCAGTCGTGCATATAGTTGGTACTCACAAAGACAAGGTTACTCAGAACTATATTACTGCAGTTGATACACAGCTAAAAACGGTTATTCAAGACACTGATTTCTACAGAAAAGGAATTGTTCAGTTTTGCTCCAGAGATAAACTTGCTATTTCTTTGGAAAATATGGGTGGAGGATTAGAAGAAATTCAAAACTTGTATAAAATATTAGAAAATGCTATGGAGAAGCAATTCAAAAAACTAAGAATTCCAGCTGTATGGCTTCTGTTTAGCTTATGTCTGCATATGAGAGACATTAGAACAGCTTAGCTTAGAAACCTAATTGGCATTCTCTAAAGCCATTAATGTGACACCATATGAAACCAAGTATATGGCTCTATGGTTTCTTCATCACAATGCTGGGGTGATGATGTACTTTCCCAATGTGTCTGGTTTAGAAGAACTGGCCATCATAGACATTCAGGTAGTTTACGACAGTATATCACTGGTGTCATTCTCAAAGCCATGAGCTTTGAAGGCGTAGGTCAGGCATTGGCTGAAAGATTCAGAAAAACAGGTCAGTTTACTTTAAAGGACCTGAAATCTGCTATTGCAAACATTTCAGAAGATCACATTCCACCTGAGCAACTGGTTGCTTTAATTGCATGTCTTCACATCATAGCTCAGATTCCGTTAGTAAACTCTTCTGATACTGCCAATGAAGAGGAATACATTATGCCTTGTGTGTTAGAAAACACAAATGTAAAGGAATTGGACTTGTTCCACAAAGAATCCAGTAGATCTTGCTTTGTAGAGCCTCTCTTAGTGCACTTCACTAGTGGGTTTACACCCATGGGACTCTTTTCTGCTTTTATAGCTTGTCTTATATCCTTCATTTTTTTAGAGAAGGAGTCAAGAAAACATGGTTAATTTTTTATTTGGACCTAAACGAGTTCGCATAACTTTTATATCTCGAGCAAAGTACTACGAAGTTATTGTTTCATGTGACACTATTTCCAAGTCTCTATTCACGAATGTGCTCATCTAAAAGTGAAATAGTGAACACACTACAGAAGGCCAGTTCTAGAATGAACTATAGCAACTACTGTACTTGGACTACCAGTTTGCTTTTACCGTCACATGAACAAGAAACTCATATCGGGATAATTGACGGAACAGAATCTGTTCCAGAGGCTATGACATGTATCTGCAACCCTGACATCCACAAGTCATAGTTCTAAAACCTATAGGCATCTTGTTTGGTATGGACAGGTATGTTACACTGAAATAAATAATTTACAGTTAAATCCATTGAGGTGTTGATATGGTCATAGAGTTGTGGAAAGCAGCCTCCAGTATTGGAAGACTTTGAAAGTAGTATGGGCCCAGGATAATAATGGTTTGGATTAGCTATAGTATTATATCTAAGTTATTTTACAGTATCATAAATTATACTATATCTGCTGTTGTAAACTTATCTTAGGTACTCTACTAAATAGTATCATTTACTAATGTATATATTTTATATTTTATTTGAAGTAAAGCTTAATATTATATGCATTTACACTTAAAATTTTTAGATGTAAATTACTTGAGTGTGTTTCTGAGTGTGTATCCTGACTTGGTCAACTCAGTGAAGCCTTGTGTTATGATAGTCGCCGACCATTGCTACAGTATTGGACTCTTATCATGATATTATGTCTATGACCAACTCATCCAGCGTGTGGACTGGATTGACACGGACAAGGCAAGGATTCTTTTGAGTACATTCGTACAGTCTTATCAACCACACCCACAGCTTTAAAGGAGTTTGTTACAATACTAATACAGGTGGACTACTGCAACCAAGTGGCAGAAAAAATTCAACAAAAACTAGAGTAAGTGAATTGATACCGTTATTATGTATAAATTACTAAATGTATAAATTGTATTGTGTGTATTAGGGTTATGTATCAGATTATAGGAGAAGTATTAAGTCTGCAAATGGAAATCTTTGAGAACACAAACTCTCCTATATGCAACTTGGCAACAGGAACTATGGCCACACACTGCTATCGTAAAAGCAGCCGTCAATGGCAGATCACTATGATATTTGTTCATTTACAACTTGACACTTATTTGTGACTATGAAGCACTTATTTTTTTAACATTTTATTATCTTCTAGCTCTATAATGGCAGTTATTCTGTACTGATTAAAGTTGTAAAAAGAAATTTGCTACCATTAGAATGGTATATTTTAATTTAACTATTTTGTATGAAATGAAAAAAAGGAAAAGGTTCGATTCAAAAATTTATATGCAACAGATAAGCATAAAATGATTTCAACCCAATTGTAATACTTGGCTATCTATCTGTTGTATACACTTTTTTTTTTTACTGACAATCATTGTGGATTATTGCGCCAATATAATTGTTCAGGCTAAACAGACTGAACAACCGCTACAGGAATGAACATCCCCTACAAACATTATAAACACTTCAGCGCACACACAAATAATATCACAAGGTCTTTTCCACATAATGTTATTCATGGCTCAAACCCACTGCCGGTTGTGTCATGGTGCTTCATATAAAGTGTACGTCTTCACTTTTGCCATTGAAACTTTACCTATTGAGTTTACTGCACAAGCGGAGTTCTCTTTTAGTCTGACCCAGGCCTGCAATGATGGCATCAGTATCGTCTTCCTGGCACCTACTAGTGTGCGAGTGTGGTTGGCTCTGGTTAAGGCTTTGGCTAGAGTTCTGGTCCTTCGCCTCGTGAGCTTGAGGAATTACAACCCTCAAACAATAAAAGAACTGGGGAAAGTATAGGGAGGTGGGAGTATAGGGAGGTGGGAGTATAGGGAGGTGGGAGTATAGGGAGGTGGGAGTATAGGGAGGTGGGAGTATAGGGAGGTGGGAGTATAGGGAGGTGGGAGTATAGGGAGGTGGAAGTATAGGGAGGTGGGAGTATAGGGTATAAGACTCAAGATCTTCAGTACTATTGAAGATCTTGAGTCTTATGTAACTTTGCTAAAAAAACAACAACACAAAAACAAAAAACAAAAAAAAAAACAAAGAGAAGGAAAGAAAAGTACATGTACTTGCTTAGTCTTTACAGCTATGGTTTAAAAAAATAATACATTTTGTTTGTTTAAAAAAATTCTTGTCATATCGTAAATAACGCATTTCATCCCCTCCCACCTCCCTATACTCCCACCTCCAAGTCATACAGATCTGGTGGAACTATACGCAAGAGATATTTCTTGGTATCATGGTTCAAGCAATTCCCATGGATTCATTTTTGCAAGTCAAGGATGATGGTTTTCTGCTATTATTGCAAGCTTTCTCATGATTCAAATGTGGGTTTAGTGAGTTCAAAGGCTGATGCAGCATTTGTAACAACTGGATTTAGTAACTGGAAAATAGGTATGGAAAAATTTAAAGATCACGAATCATCATCTGCCCACAAAAATTCACAGGCAGCTATCATTGCTTCAAGGAATGTGTCAGTTGGTAACCTAATGCAGCAATAAGCTTACAAAAAGAGCAAATACAACAAAGAGAGACTTTTTACAAGAAACTAGCAGCACTTACATTTTTACTGCGACAGGGCCTGTCCATACGTAATGATCATGTTGGTATCAAACTTAACTGTGTTACTCGAACATGTGCTCGATAAAAAGTCATGGGTAAAGGGAAATAAGTACCAATCACCGGACATCATTAATGAAATAATTGAAATTATGGCTCACACTACTTTGCGTTCTTTGCTTGCTGATATCAATTCAAGTCCTTGGTTTTCATTAATGGCTGATGAAACAAGAGATATATCAAACAGAGAACAATTAGTTATTTGCTTGAGATGAATTTCTGAGAATTATGAACTATTTGAGGATACGATAGGTCTTGTTCAGTTAGAAAATACCACAGCTGATTGTATTTACATGTCAATAAAGATTGCCTTTTGCGTTTGGTTATCCTATTTGAAAAATGCCGGTCAGGCCTATGATGGTGCCAGCAATTTTCAAGGACATGTAAATGGTGTTGCTAAAAGACTTCTAAATGATAATACAACAGCAATTCCTGTTCACTGTTTAGCACACTGTGTAAATTTGAGTTTGCAGGAGGTCGCTCGCTGTAGCAAATGTATTAAAGGAGGATTAAATACAGCAATGGATATCATTCAATTGATTAAATATTCTCCTAAATGTCACATTACCTTTGAAATTGTTCAAGAGCTGCGAGAATCTCCAACTACTTCTGGAATTCGAACCCTTTGTCCTACTCTATGGACAGTTTGCACTGGTGCCATACAGGCAATCATCAATAATTATGCAGCACTGCAGGAGACCATGGGACTGTCCTCTCATGGTACTGATGACTGTTCGAGAAGAGTTGGTGGCATGCTTGCACTGATGGATAAGTTTTCTACTTATTGTAGTCTCAAGCTTTCAATTTAGTCTTCAGTATAACTGAACAAATGTCCATACACTTGCAAAAAAAAGGACACCAAAGTAGAAGATGGCTATTATATGGTTGAGATGTGCATTAAAGCACTTGAGAGACTGCGTACAGATCAAAGTTTTCATGATTTCTTCAAATCTGTGAATACTGAAGCTGCTGAATGGTGTGATGAACCTGTACTTCCTCGCCAACGACAATTATCTAGGTGAATTGATGATGGTGCTTCTCAACATGTATATATGGTTCTGTAGAAGATTAATACAGAAAGGATTTTGAGGCAATTGATGCTATTAAAGGAAGCCTTGAAGATTGTTTCCTTCAGGAGAACTTTTTATTAGTTCAAAAGATTGAAACCTTGTTGATTGACAGTGCTAATGGGAAAGGAGTTGTGGTACCTCAGGATATATGTACACTGCACCAGAAGACATCGACTTCAGTAAACTAAGCCTGCACTTGAAATGTTGCCTGATGCAATCAAAGCAATACCACTTGATGGAATAACAATTCGTGAAGCTACAAGAGTGCAGACTTTATGTGATGTTTTCAATAAGCAAGCCAGTTTTAAAATGATGTTGTCAGAAGTTCATAAGCTGGTGCTACTTTATTTGACAGTACCTGTCACTACTGCAACTGCAGAACGCAGTTTTTCTGGATTGAAGCGAATAAAGATGTATCTGAGGAGCTCCATGACCCAGCAACATCTTAATCATTGTATACTTTTGCATACTCATTGCAACAAAACAGATAATGTGATTTTTCAAAAATTGCTGCCAAATTTCATCAAATGAAATGATAGAAGAATAAAATATTTTGGAAACATATCACCATAACTAATAGTCTGGCGTAGCCAGACCCTTTACTGGCTACGCCAGACTACATAACTAATACGCTTATGCCATACAACTTTCACTTTTTTCTCTATTCAACAGTGTTTATTGTTATTACGTATAATACCTTTCAAGTACCACTGTGACATTGCAAATAGTTAAAGTAGGATAGGTCTGTGAATATAGATATATTTGTCAAAGTCCTATTCCAATGCTTACCATGGGTAGTCAAGAACTAAATGTTGGAGCGACTTCATTTTATCTTTTTAAACAAAAACTTTCGTCACAAGGACTGACCACTGATAGCCACCCAGCCGTTTGTAATGTATGTACCTTTAATTGAGTCACCCCATGGCGGACAGAAAATTGGCATACCCTTCCCGCCAGAATAGTTTAGGAAAAGGGTCTCCGCATCAACCACAAATTAGTAATTAGATTCATTTCCGGTCCAAGCTTTTCTGTCAAAACAACTCATACTTATACGGGTGTGTCAAAAGTCACCTCTAAAGGTTAGAAGCAAGCCTAGGCGCGGATGACTGCGGAAGTAGTCTCAACTATTCGCCGGACTCTCTCCGAGCCGGTCGAGGATCCTTTGGACTTTCTTCAGAGAACAGCGCAGCTCTACTACAGAAATGACGGCAATATGAAAGAAATCCATAAGCAGCTTTCTGCACCAGGTGGTTCTCTGGATGTATGTGACTCTGCATCGTCAAGAAACTGCTCCAGCATGAAAGGTATAGAGTACACTTTGCTAGCAAAGCTTATCATGTTTGGTCAAACTACTACATCCAGCCAATTTTTCTGTTTGGTTTTGTTTAGTTGTTTATTTTGTTAACTGAATTATTGTACTATTCATCTTTTAGTCCCAAATGTTATGATGGTAAACTGCAAAAGACTTTTATATTTATACTCTTAGCAACATTTATAAGTATTTTTAAAACAAAACGTGATAAACATTAGATAATTAATACACACTCATTATAGGATTGTTTCATAGACTGACACCTGCAATTTGGCTAATATTTTGTTTCTCTTTTCTTTCAGCTACATCCAATGGTGATCATGAAGATCGCAATTTTGCCAAGTTGATCACAACCGATGATAATGGTGGTAGGATGGCAGTCGACAGTGACATTAAAATTGGTGCATCGAATGGTGGAATGGCTGCTGAAGCTGTCACCACTGACGAAGATGAAGAATACTCGATGGGTTTTGGTGAGTACATTGAAAATATGGTATAACTGATGTGAAACTTTTCAGATGTCATAGTACCAAGTATAGTGATCGTTATTTATTTTAATGTTGAAACTTTATGGTAGTAGTAAATTACTTCTAATGTTTTAGCTATATTAATTGGTGAGCGAGCGAAGCGAGCGAGACTTTATCAGGGGTAACTCAATTGAGAATCGGGGATATTTGTTTATACATATGTTTGGACGTACGTATGTCATTTTTGTACTTTGACCCTGGTATTTTTGTGTTAGTTCGGTGGTCGACCCCGTCCCAAACTTCACTGAACAGAATCCTCTGTTTTATCGATCGTTACCCGTATCACCCTAGAAATTGAATTGTTTATCATTTTGAAATCTTTTGCGGGTGCAGTTAAAACTTCGAAACCTGCTGGAGTTCCATTTCTATTCGAGTTAGTGGCGGTAGTAATTCAATGCTCTCTTTGTCATGGTTATAAGCCCTACACAATAGCATTTACTTGAAAATTTCTGCTTGACTAACCTCGTAGGTAAGTATTGTGTAGGTATGTCCAGTTGTGTGAAAGTACTATGCATTACAGCTTCTACTTAGCTAACAAATATCACGAAGAAAACGAAAATAACGTGTATTGTTTTGTTGTTGTTTTTTGTTGTTGTCAATTCAGACAGTTGCGGCGAGTGGTTACTATGGCATTGAAATACTGTATAAACGTAACTTAAAAACTCGACCTTATTTTTAGTAGCTTTGAGTTTTAGAAGTTAAAATCAATCATATAACAATAGAGTTTTAGGCTCACTCGCCATTTGTACTCAAGCACATCACTAGTATTATTACTACTAAAAAGTTAATTAGTACATTGTAAACTTATTACGCAATTATTGGATCCAATTTTGTACTCTTGTCAACACTAGAGCAATATCTATTATTGTAGGTATTTGATTAAGTCTGTGTTCTAATGCTATTCTTATAATTCTTTGTTATGTTAAGCCAACTGACATTAAGTCAGTAATTAGCCCTCTATTCCTTTTCATTTCAAAAAAAAATTCCACTAAGTGAGAATGACAACAGATTTTGAATTTGCTAACTTAAACTTCTGAAACCCCATCAAGTAGCTTTGTAGCTTTATTCATGTTGTATTTTATTGTCATGGCAGCACATCCCTACTTCACTGAGAGTTCTATAGAATCGGACATTAGTAACTATGAGAATGACCCGGACTCCTTCTTGAAGGATGCTTCAACTATGTATTTTGAAGGCAAAGTAGAGAACAAAGATGAAGGCTCTGAATGCAGGATTAAAGAAGATGGCGTGCCCATCAATAATTTGATGGTTTCTGGATTACCTCTCTTTGAGGCAACGAGGAATTTGTTGCGGGAATGTGAAAAAAGTGTCATGAGGGGTGAGTCCAAAATTATTACATTCATAATATACATCTGCAGCTTGGGTAATAGTGTGGTTTGAACTTAGTGTGAGTATCTGATTCAAAAGCGTAGTGGATGGGTTTGTGTATTAGAATCAAAGCGTAGTAAGATTCTGAAGTTTCAACTTTTTCATAATTTTCATGACTTCTAGTTAGAACAATAATTGTTTTTTCTTCAGCTTTTTTTTTTGTCCATCTTTTATTTAATTACAATTAACTTCCTTATTCAATTAGCTAACCAATAGTAATATGAAGCCCACAAAATTTCTGCATTCATGAAACAATCAAGGTTTCATCCTGCTAGGCTGAATAACATTAAAGGAAATATTATATCCCTTACTTTATATGTGACCGTCTACAGGAAAACTGGGCACAACGCGGCGTGCGTAAATATCGAGAAAAGATCGATCGATTTCTTTAAAATGTATTGTTTCAAGCCGACGGAAGGGAACGGTTAGGTCTATTATAGGGGGAACGACTTAAGCTACGACGATAAAACTTGGAGAGCTCAATATCTGGACGCCGACAACTCTGTAAGTGCAAAAAAACATATTTTGAAGGGTGCCGCGTTGTGCCCGGTTTTCCTGTAGACGGTCACATTATGTTGTAGCTAGAATATTATTACACCATCTCAGCGACCTTTATTGTCTAGGTCTTTATTCCCACAGGTACTCTATACAAACAAGTTTTCTTAGTCAATGTAAATTAGACACTACAACACTACAAGTGTGTTCTAAATAGGAGTAATTTTATTAGTTTGTAGTTGTGTGGATAATGTGTATTGTACAATATAAAGTATTATTATATATTTATATGTCACTAATATTATATAATAGAATTTGAAGAGCACATCGCAGCATTTGATATAGAGTTGAAAGATGGAGACATTCATACTCTACACGTCTGTGACAAACCAACTGAATGCCCAAAATCGTACGCATCCGACCCCTTAGTGATGGTGCATGGAATGGGAGGGGCCATTCCTGCCTTTTATAAAAACTACCCTGACCTAGCTCGAGGGAGATGTGTCTTTGGTATCGACATGCCCGGATTCGGGCTCAGTACGAGAATAGACTTCCCCACAGATCCAGAGCAATGCAAAGAAAAGATGGTGGAAATGATCGATCAGTGGAGACAGGAAATGAAAATTGATAAAATGATTCTTCTCGGCCATAGTTTCGGTGGTTATATTTCTTCCCAGTACGCTCTGCGTTACCCTCAACATGTGCATCATTTGGTGCTGTTGGAACCGTGGGGAGTGTTCTCAGCAGATGACGATAAATGTAAAGAAGCTGGGGGGTGGAAAAAAGTGGCTACGTGTATCTTTAACCGTATGAAATTGGATCCCTTTTCATTCTTCACCTGCTTTGGCTACTTGCTGGGTGAGAGCCATCAAATTTATTTCATTATGTTTGTGTTTATGAATTCTATGTCCCACTTATCTAGGGATTTGAAAAATGTACAAATGAAATACAATGGAATGTTGATTATCTGAACAAGCTAGTTGGGTTAGACTTTCATAAAACCAACATTTAATGGTTTGTATAATCAAACTGATTGCGTAGCAACAAAAAGAAAAAATTATTGATGCTATCATTATTAAGGATCCAAAAGTGCCATTTATAGTCTGGAAGCAAAAGTTGTCAACTTTACCTTGCTTTCTGAATGTCAGAAATGGTAGACTTCTCCAATTCACATTATTTTTAAGCAGTTTGACAACTAGCAAATTTCAAGCATAATCTAGAGAGTCTAAGTCTATGCCACATTAAAACATGTTTTATAGTATTGGTATTATTTGCTTGATAGTTTGTTTGTTTTTTACATCAAAACTTTAGTAACTCCAATATTTTATTTTCCTTTATTAGGCAATTCAATTTTGAGAGCATTCAGTAAAGAGGATCGAGAGCGCTACGGAGAAACTTGCATGAACTATCTCGTGAGACTGAACACTACTGGCAAGCCAACGTAAGCATATGAAATTGTCATCATTATTTTGGCAAGTATTAATTAAATGAACACCCTTTTATCAATAAGAACAATCAACATATTTATTAAAGTCTGTCTGTTCATGCATGTACAACATAGAAAACATGGAGAAAAATGAGAGCTGTAATTGTACCACAATATGTGACCGGTTTTGGGAAAATCGGCCTAAACGCGGCATCTGAAGTTTTCTAATTTATTCTACCAGTAGGCTGCACGGGGCCTTGGGATGTCGTCCTCCTAATTTGGAAGCTGTAGCATAAGCCGTCTTCGCCCTACGCACTACAACACTTCTGTATTTTTGCTAAACTTATTAATGCTGATTTCGAAAAAATGCCGGGTAAAGGCGTTGCTAAGGTCAGGGGGCGTGCCTTGTGTCCGTATACTATTGCTGCGTGTCTCCGGGACACTATGGAATAAACCGGTTACAGGCGGATTGAAAGAAGTCTAAACGGCTTAATGCAGGGCTCCTTAAGAAACTATGATGGCGAGAATTGCGTGAGTACGTGAATTATGTAGAATAGTAAGTGAATTAGTTAACTACAGTTTTTTCCCCGCTGTTAGTGAAAAGCCCGCCAATAATTTCTTAGCAACTCTCCGTACACGAGTCCAACCGGCTAGTGTTTCTAGCCTCCTAGTGTGAGTTCTAGAGCACGCCAGAGCTTACAACTGCGTCATAAGCTAGAGCTAAATAGTGTCTATCCAATTCTGCCATAAAAAAAATTTCGAAAAAAATCGACCCATAAGGCTTTACCCGGGGATACTGAAAAAAATTGTTTACCGCGTTTAGGCCGATTTTCCCAAAACCGGTCACATATGTTCAAACTGTCCAATCAGATTGCTCAATTAAGGTTAATAATATTTCATGCCCACCTTCCAGGAGGTGAACAAGTAACCATCGAATCAAGATTAGTTTTTATGTGTTTTGTATAACCTAGAACTATAATGCAAGTCTGTTGCACCATTCTGTGGCCTGTATGCCATTTGCGCTATCTTTTGGCCTTTGGCCCTTAGTTGTGTAAATCCCGTACTGACCTCCATGTCATGGCATAACATGTTCTAGTTTCTTGAAGATCCATCAACGATGATGATGATTAATATAATATCATTTAGGTTGCAAACTGTTGCAATTGTGAACTTATTAAAATCTATGTCATCTTTCTTTCTTTTTTCTGACAACATTCTTATTACAATTCAAATCATCAGTTTTCCTGTTGGTGAACAATTAGCTACCTGAAAAAGATGTTGAGCAAACTTTTGACGTTACTGGAGCTACCTACTGTACCACTTAGTAATGTTTTAACGGCAATATTGTAAATAATACAAGATAAGCTGAATAAGCATGCTCACAAGAAGAAGGCCACACCTTCTTGCAGTTTCACTTGATTGTGTACATGAAAATCAAACATCACTCAACACTTCCATTGCAAGTGCTATAACATTGAAACACTTGCATAAAGCTTCCTATATACGCAGTTTGTCTTAGCAGATTTTAACATCTGCCAGACACATGTCAAAAATAACACAAATTTCTGTTCTCTGTTGTGATAGATTTGTGGATATATTTCTGCAGTTGAACAGTTTAGGAATGATTATAAATACTTGCATATTAAAAAAACAATTGAGCATTCAAATTGCTTATTGCTTGTAGTAAGTGACCTAGCAGAGAGTTTGTTGTATACTTAGTGGTTTAATAAGGCATATTATTATTATTATTATCATTATAGCTACCATAGCACTGAGAGGCTATAGAGCTGTTGAATCAATTGAGACTTTTTTAACCCAAGAAGTGTACGTAAAACTCATTGTTTTGAATGTCATTTTCAAGTCCGGTCACCATCTGCATGAATAAAACAAGATATCAAGATATATTTTTAACGACGATAACAGTAGCTACTCTTAGAGTATTCGAGTGCAGACAGAGAGGAAAGTATTTAAAAACAGTGGTTTATAGCACAATTAATAATAGTTCTTGATAATCCATAGGTCAAGTGATGCGTGTTTTCGTATACGAACATGTCGGATGCTATCTAACAATGTGTTGATCATGTGTATACAGCATTGTGTACTTCTTAATTGTCTCAGCTAGTGTTTTTAATACTTCATTCTCTATTGCTAAATTCTATAAAATTAACGTGAGTATTTAAGGGTGCTGGCACACCGCCTACGTATCTGCCCACGCAAACTCATTAGCTAAATCAATTATGTTGCTATGGCCCAAGTTTATATACTTTCTATTCCTTGCTGCCTACTCCATGCACCTGCCTACTCCATGTACCTTTATTTACCTGAAATTGGACTCCTACGGCGAGAAACACGGAAGACATGAGCCCTCCAATTTCACACCCTATGGAGGGAGCTACAGTTTGCAGTTCAAGGCTACAGCGCCCGTTTCAGCATTCTATGGACCTTGGAGCTCAAGCCCGACAAACTTACAGAAGCTTTTTCCGATTCACAATTTACTTTTCTAATTATGCACTGCAGTAGTTGTTTCATGGCAAACTTTGACACTATACTTATGTTGTGTACCTTTATTACGTAATCTCTCTCTGTAACTTTATTTGTTATAGTCTTGTGTAACTCTATTCCAAATTTAGAACGGCTCTGATACGTCATTCTGTAGTTTCGGCAAGAAATAGCTTGCCAGAAGCTAAAAGTATTGGTACGCATACTTTATTCCATAACAGCCCCGCCCTTTCGGGCGGTTAAGGAATACGCTCATTTTGTTGTCAATGATTTCTTTCGTTATTGAGTGGCTCAGAGAAGAGCCAGTTTGGAAAAATAAATAAAATACGGGAACAATGAATGGAGAAGGCGGTGAACAGCTGGGGCAGCAGAATTCTGGAACTGAGCGCCATGAACAGCTTCTCGCCGAGCGGCTTGCTCCTGACTCCCCTCTTCTTCAGGCCCTTGTGAAAGTCGTCCTTAGTAAGGCTGGTTCTGTGGAGAAATGATAGGCCGATGATCAGGAAAAATTAGCCAGCTTTGCCTCAGGAACATGAAACTTGCAGATGATGGTGCCTTACTCACTATCAGTCAGCCCAGGAATATCAGTGCTGGATTCTCTAGAGGAAACTGCGGGAGCAAATGGACATGAGCCAGAAGGCATAGATGGACCTGTGCTGAGGGGCACAGACAGACCTGCGCTGAGGGGCACAGACAGAACTGTGCCGGACCTACACTGGGGGCACAGACGGACCTGCGCTGAGGGACACAGACGGACCTGCGCTGAGGGGCACAGACGGACCTGTGCTGAGGGGCACAGACGGACCTGCACTGGGGGACACAGACGGACCTGCACTGGGGGGCACAGACGACCCTGCACTGGGGGGCACAGACGGACCTGCACTGGGGGGCACAGACGGACCTGCACTGGGGGGCACAGACGGACCTGCACTGGGGGGCACAGACGGACCTGCACTGGGGGCACAGATAGACCTGTGCTGGGCATGGCTGCATAAAAAAAATTAATAAATGTGATTTTGTTTTTAAGTCTAAAATTTATTCATTTTTTCAAGGTCAGCATAAAATTACACGTTTTTTTTTATAAATCTGATTTGCAGTCTCATCTATGACTATGATAATATTGTACAGGCCCCGAGTTGGTTAGTCATGATGGAGGTGACAGAAATCTGTCTATGCCTCGCACATAAGCATTCATTTTTTGTGTTCCATACACTATGAATATATTTATTAAGTATATAATATAATTTAGAATGATTCAAAACAAGACTGTTGGGCAATGTTATCAAGTTTAGCTATTGGATCCTCTATTGCAGTAGCATCTTGTCTTCTGCCTTGCTGCAGAAAGCTGTTTCTTCCTCTTTGTGCCTGCTCTTCTAGCATACCAACCACAATTAGATAACAGGCCACGAGCCTCCGCTTTGAAGCCACGAGTTGTAAGAGCCAGATCCCCAACTATAATTTGTAAGAGTTGTAGGCGGGTTGGTTGTTTTTTTAAGCCCAACCACAGATTGTTTTAAGCCCAACCACAGGCTACTACACTTGGTTTGGCACCTCAATTAGGTCAATTAACAGTGCACGTGTTGATATGTGCCAGCCTTAAAGTCAAATAATTTTTTATTTAAACATAGCACAACTGTCTACATATGTGGGTAATACAGCTCATTTTGTACTTTATACATCTAGTGGTTCCAAAGCATTTACTGTCATTAGTAACTTTACCTTCAAGTACCCCAAGACACCACTCAAAGAAAGCCTATTGGAGCCACTTTGTAAAGACAAACTCGATCTAAAGCTCACTTTAGTATGTGGGGAGGAGTCCACTTGCTGCAAGAATATTGACCTGAATGAAATGATTGATTGTCCTCCCAATTTCCACATACATCGTGTAAAGCAAGCGGAACATCATGTGCAGGTGGAGCAGCCAGTACAAGTAACTAAATATATCATAGACAATATTTATTCTAGTTGAGTTGAAAAACATATTATTTTTTAATTAATAACATATCAATTTTATGTAGTTTTATTTTTATCCTTTTTGTTCCTATGTTTCAATATTAGCAATAGCCCCAATTACATAATTTTTCAATATTCAATTAATTTTACTAATTAGCTACTGCTCTAAATTTTTGCTACATTTGATTAAAAAATTGATTTTATGATTTTTTTAGCTTGTTGCTGTTATTGGTTTATTTTAACTCGCTGATGAATAGTGTGGGCAACTGGAGATATAGCTCAAGTTTATATACTGACTATTAGCTGCATAACACAGCACATACAGATATAGCTAGCTACAAAGAGTTTGTAAGATGCATAACTAATGTTCAGGACTGTCCAGCAAGTAGAGGACCTGTGTCCAAACGTCGTCTGATGACGCGCAATACACAGCAGAAAGTAGAGGACTATCATGAAGTGAAGACTCACTAGCGAGTTGAGGATAGAGTCAGAGTTCCAGGACAGGAAACCAGCTTGCCGTGGATCAACCGGAAATCCTGTAACTGCTCTCCCACTGTCTGAAACTTCTGGAATCGAACTGTCTTGGTACAGCAGCTCTGAGACTTAAATAACTCAATAGATTAAGTTAAGTAAGCTTGTAAATTAATAGTAATATATGTAACCTTGATATAACAGTAGAGAGATGACAGTGAAAATAGAGAGTTTTAAACATAACTAGTGGTGTGCTTGAGCACAAATGGCGAGCGAGCCTAAAGACTATACTATTTTTATTGACTTCTAACACTGAAGCTACTGAAAATAAGGTCAAGTTTTTAAATTTAGCATACAGGGTAAAGGGATTTCAGTGCCATAGTAACAACTCTCTGCAACTGCTTGGAAGGAAAACAACAACAACAAAACAATACACGTTATTTAAAAGTATTTCTTTATATTCTTTAGCTAAGTAGTGGTTGTAACAACTTTGTCAAGTTTTAACTGTACCGGCAAAAGAATTCAAAACGGTAAACAATTCAATTTCTAGGGTGATACGGGTACTGATCGATAAACCAGAGGATTCTGTTTAGTGCAATTTGGGACGGGGTCGACAAGCGAACTAACACAAAAACGCGAGGGTCAAAGTACAAAAATGCCTTACGTACGTCCATACATATATACAAATAAACTAGTGGTGTGCTTGACCACAAATGGCGAGCGAGCCTGATAGTTAGGTAACATAAAATGTTACTATTTTTAGCTTACTTCATGCAAACACTATAATAGCAGTTGTGACATTAGATTTCAGCAAACAAATACAAAATCACTCTCTTACCTGATTAATGGTAACTTTTGTAGTATCAAACATCAACCATTCTGATAATCTCAATCACCAATCACCACTCTTGAACAAGCTCTCAGCTACGATAAAAAATAAACCAGTGTTATTACTTGTAATTTTAGCCAACAAATATGGAATTACTACTTACCTCATTCTTGAGTATTGATAACTTCTGTAATATCAAATTGAAGTTACTTTGACCATCTCCATCTGAATTACCTCGAATTCTCGACAACAAGCTCTCAGCTACATAAACAAAAGACAATCAATTTTAGCACACAAATACAAAATTACTTTCTTACCTCATTTTCTTGAGCAGTAGTAACTTCCTAGTACCAAATTTGAGTCATTCTGACTATTTGAATTCACCAGTCACTGTTGACAACAAGCTCTTAGCTGAGTTAACAATAACAGAATTACCTGAATAAACTTAGAAAGCAGTGGCAAAGAAGCGCAGTTTGACAAAGACTTCACAATTGTTACAAGAAGAGAGTAGCTATAAACGTTTTGGTTGAAACAGAGTTGCATAAGGCAGTGCAGCAGGATTCTCCGCGCTCGTTAATTGAAAAATACTGGAACTGTGAACGCTTTACCTAACTTACGTAATTAGAAGCGCGGGCGAAAACAGAGGTCTCACGTACCCCATAAACAGATAAACTAGTGGTGTGCTTGAGCACAAATGGCGAGCGAGCCTTAAACTACACTATTGTTAAATTTGATTTTAACAACTAACAATCAAGCTATTAAAATAAAGTCGAGTTTTTAAATTACGTGTGAGGTAAAGGGGTTTCAATGTCATAGTAACCGCTCCCGCAACAGTTTGAATTGAAAAAGAAGCAACAAAATCAAATCACGTTATTTAAAATTTTCTTTGTGATATTCTTAATAGTAGTTGTAACGCACAATACTTTCACACAACTGAACATACCTACGCAAGACTTACCTTCGTGGTTCGTCTAGTGGACAACGCATTTTTATGTAAATACTGTTGAGTAGGGCTTATAACTGTGACAAATAGCGCATTAACTTACCACCGCCACTAACTCGAATAGAAATGGAGTTCCCATAAGATTTTGAGTTTTAACTGCACCCGCAAAACAATTCAAAGCCGTAAACAATTCAATTTCTAAGGTGATATGGGTAATGGTCGCTAAACCGGAGGATTCTGTTTAGTGAAGTTTGGGACGGGGTCGAACGCGGAGCGAACACCAAAATACGGAGGGTCAAAGTACAAAATGACATACGTACGTCCATATATATATAAATAAACAAACATCCCCGATTTTTTCATTTTTACCCCTGTAAGTGTCTCGCTCGCTACGCTCGCTCGCCAATTATAAGTTAAATATAGGTGACATCGACGTTCTCCGATTGACGACCTAGAACTCGAGGCATCGAGCATGCGTGCCATCAGTTCTTTGCTTCCTTCTGTGGAGGGAGAGAGCCCGAACAACTAATGTGAAGATTATAATCCCAAATATTCACGCAAGAAAATTATAATGATTCAGTCATTCTGGGCTGAAATAATTATAATAATAGAAATTTTTTCTCTGCTGAACATGTTTGGCAGCAGCATCACCCCATTAAATGGGAAGATGTAAGAGTTGTAGACAGACAGCCAGTAAGAATCGTGAGTTTCAGATCAAGGAGGCTCTACACATAAAAATGACACCTGACAACAGCAAGTTTAACAGGCATAGGTTTAGGAGCTCCCAGGATGCTGGCTGTCCATGCTGCAAGCAAATAACCCTCCAGGATATAAAATTATACAGTAAGCATACCCTCCAGAAATCTTGGTATTTATATTGTATTATTATACCACCAGGAGAGTTCAACCTCAGTTAACCCCAGAAGAGCTGGACTTGGCAAGAAGTCGAAACGTAGGGTTAAGTTTTAATTGACAATATTGGCTGTTGGAACAAGACAATTTTGCTATTATTAAAAAAATTATAGCTATTGATGTACACGTAAATCACAAGCTGGTATTTTTTTGTCGTTGGTTGTTGTTATCTTATTATAATTCATGGTTATGCATGGGTTTAGACTGCTCCACAGCATGCTGCTACATGATCGCATATAGAATCATCATTGTTTGTTTTTAATGGAGCTATTTACTGCTCTAGCGTTGTTTTGGTTGACTAAAACTAAAATTAAAATTAAATTTTAGTTAGCTACACCTAAAACATTTTAGTAAACTAACCAGACCTAAATTTCACATAGGATGATATTAACTAAAATTCAAAGTCATAGAGCTGATGAGTAATAACTAAAACTAAAATTATTTTTTAATCAAAACTAATAATATAGCTAGCCATTTCAGTGACATTGCTGAAAGAGGACAAATGACCAGTGGTAGTCCCAGGAAGAAAACCCTTTACCTAATCATTTCTTCATAGCACTTAAGTAAATTGTTTGGCTAAGGCAAACTGTTGGACAGCAGTCTGCAGTTCCTCATCAACTATCTAGCCCAGCCCCTTCCCTTAAAAAAACAACAACTAAAATTGAAATGGAAGTTATTAAATTTAAAAAAACTAAAACTAAAACTAGAATTGAAATTAGTACATTGGATAAACAAAAACTAAAACTCAAATTGTAATCTTTGTTAGTGAAAAACTAAAATTTATCTTGAAATATTTTCTGTAGCTAAAAAAACTATAATTAAAACTAAAATGTAAACGTTCAACCAAAACCACTTTACTGCTAACACTAGTTAGTTTACTATTCTTCATCAACTAGCTACATAAGTAGCTAAAGAGCTATATTCATAACTGAACTGGTGCTTACTTTCACTGGAATTCATGGTTTTGTTAACAGTGGATTAGTACAATGTCAGTAACCCAGGATAATATTGACTTATTCCAATTTAAATGTAAATGCAATTTGATCTCTAATTAAAATGAAAATAAATTTTAGGTTGATGTTTTAGCAGAGTGTATTTTATATGTACCTAATTGTGCATTATCTTACAATAAATTTATTCAAGGGCAAGAAATTTAATTTGTCATCCTAGGGAGGAAAAACATATACTGCAAAGTTATGATCTGTTATACTCAACAGTCTTGTAAGGCCAGACCTATGGGAACTACGCACACTGCCTTTCAGGTTAATATAGTTACACTGCACCAGTTTAGAATAAGTGGCTACCTGGACTTCATGATATCTGGTTAAAAGTAGCTTGGTTCCCAGATTTAGCCTTCTTGTGACAGTAAAAACAATTTTACTTGACTCAAGTCCACATGAGCACATGGAGACAATAATCATGTATCAATTGTACATTAAGCTGTATGATAGCTAGTGGCTTGAATTTATTAGCATAACATAATGGCATTCTTGGACATGTTTTCCGACAGTGTTATCAATTATAACAATAACAAAGCACTTACTGCAGAGTTACATTATAGCTGTTATACTGAGTCTCCTTTTGTTGAATGCTTTAATTCATAGCTTATTACATCACTCAAAGAAAGCTTACCAGAGCTACTAGCTCCTGTATAAAGGGAAGTTAAAGCTGAACTTTAGCTAGCTGCTTGGTAATGTGGGGATTAAATGTACTAAGTAGCTAATGAAGTGTTAGTGATTATGTCTCCAAGCATGAATTGTAACATGTGTGTTGTTGAATTTGAGAGATGAAAAGATAGTTGAACCTTATGCAATTTGCTAGAAAATTGCTTCAAAATGAATTATAAGAACACACACATTATATTTGTATTGCTTTAAATGTTAACCGTGTGGGTATTTACTGAAGCAGTGATTATTTCTAATTTATGTAGTTGTTAAAGTTCTGTTCTAATTTCTCATTCTACAGCAACAATGTATTAGTAATTAATGCATCGTGATAGCATGTTGAGGTTCTTTTGTTCACCAATGTAAATTAACCCTTTCACCCTAATAAAGGGCTTAGCCAACTGGAAAAATTGATCAGCTTCACAATGCCATTAGTTTAGCTATCTATATTGTCACTGGAACAGACAAAATGACTCAAAGTGACAACAATAATTATACTAGTATGTCCAAGTTGAGTTGGCACGACCGCAAGCGCGGTAATTGAGGAATGCATTTAGTACTTTACCGGAAGCAATTTAGTCATGTGAATCCAAGTCAATTAAGCGCGCAAACGTCAACGTTGCACGTGAAAAAGGGGCGGCAGCGCAGGTGCCATTAATACTGTAACTATTGAAAGAAAGAAATTTAGTGAAGTTTATGGAGTTTTTCGGGCGCTGTACAGCTCATCTCGTCTGTTTTCAATGATATTTATGTTTCTTATGCGCAGATAATGTACAGCAGATGGAAAACGCAAGCTGGTGGGAGTTCTTCTAAAGAGACAGGATTAAAATCAGTGGATTCTACCTACTGTGTCCCACAGGATTCAGCAGTACAGCACTGTAAACTTGTAGCTAAAGTTACTAGACTTTCATGTTAAATAAAATTATCAATTCTTTCATTTATTTATAATAAGGTATATGAAAATTGATGAAATGATAGAATTTAAGTAGTACACATTCAAAAAATAGTTGTGATCCGAGTTGAAGGTGGAGTTCTGCCTGAGTTGGTCCTAATTCTTACAATAAACGGCATCTATAATAGTGAAGAAAAGGAATTGGCATAAACACGGCTTTGACAAGCACACAATTTAACGGCAAACAGCGTAAGTGTGGCTGTATTACAAGTTGCTAGCTAATGATAGCTATATCACTGAAATAATATTGGCTATATAGCATTTGTTATTGAACAGGTAGACAAATAATCTTACCAACATCCTATCAGGTGGTCCTGTACCCTCTGCAACAACAGAACACTCCGTCTATCCTGTTTCCACACTCGCAACCTAAGCTAATCGTGATATAAAGCTAGAAACACAGCAATCTGAGAAGAAGCCGCTCATTGTTTACAAAATTCTTAATGAAGACAGTCCGCGTGATAAATTGAGCCATACCGCGTGACTAAAAGCGGGCGCGTTTTGAGCGGGAAACCTGTGGTTTTTTCTATTCCCATAGACTTTTGTATTGAGTTTTGGAATAGCACTTTCTCTCCGGTTTTGGAGTTTACTGAGGGAATATTTTTAACCGCTTCGGCGCGAGCTTTCCAATGGTGCAAACCCCGGATGCGTAGCTGCTTCCGTTCTAAAGTTATTCAAGTTTTTCTTGCGGCCAACTCAACTTGGACATACTATAACGATAATCATTTTCTAATTGCTAATTGAGTCGTCTCCACCACTCTTTCTGTTTTTATTACACCATCCAGCCCTCTGAAGCTACACCTATTCTCTATCTCCATTTAGCTGTTCACATTCTAGCACTCCTTCTCTCTATTTAGTTGTGCATTTTTACTCACTTCACTGTCAGTCACCACTAGAAGGTCATCCCAAAGGCCGAAATATTACGGTTTAAATAGAGCTTCACAAAAACATTTCAAAATCACACCACCTGCACAGCCCTGAACCTAGTGTTCACATATAAGACTTCTAAATTTTAAAATTGAAAGTGTCACAGCGAAATACATGAAATTATTAAAACACTCTTTGCTGCTTCAATGTTCATTCAATGGGAAGAAAATGACACAGAAATATAACAATTTTACTATCGTGAAACCAATAGTTGACGTGCAAAAACAAATGAAACAAAATATGTGATGATGATATCAAACATTCTTTTGCTTAAGAACACAATGTCAGTCAATCCTCTTCTTGGTATCTGGAGTAATATTCTTCTGCATAGCGATAGACGTTACAAATTTCATCTCTTTGACGATACTTATACTTTCGAGAGAAGTACACATATATAAAGAAAGACACGATAGTGACTACTATATTTAATCCATAATATGTCAAGCCACAAGTGGGATGTTTTAGCCTAGTAGCATTGAATGAAAATACAGCTAATATACCTAAACCTTGAAATAGTCCTCGTACTGCAAAAGAAACACCAATGAGTAGCCCATTCATGGAGGGAGGACTCTGGGCACTTTTAAGCTCAAACTGTCCTATATTTAACAACAGAAATGAAATTCCTGACAAAACTGGAGGAATTATGTTAAAGAAAGACTTGAAGCTAACAGTGCCAATTCCTGGCCATGAGTAGGCACAACTTTCAAATCCATTACTGTCAACTTTCAAAAGTATGCCGATAAGTAACATTAAAAGTGATGCCAGCAAAAAAAGAATTCCCAAACCCATTTTTTTAAACATATTAAGGGAATGATGACAACACAATGGTTTACATACACACAAATACAGAACCATTAATACCAGACCAACAGCAGAAGATATAACGTTTCCATCTACAATAAAGTGATCACTGTTTTCAAATATATCCTTTGGATTAGAAGCGTAAAATGCAAAATACACCATACCCTGACACATAATTACTTTTAAAATTCCATAAAAAGCCTTTACACCTTCTACTTCATCTGTAGTAAAAGGGCCTCCATATTTGGATTTGGCAAGATCTAGTCCAGTGGGTATCTCGTCTTCACAGTAAGTGAATGCACTACGATTGACAGGAACTTTGTGATGCCTGGCAAAGCGAGTTATTCTATAGACTGTCTTAATAGGGTTATTTCTGGATGGATTTATGAGAAACCACTCCTTATTATGGTGGACTATTAAAGAGCAGAGAGCAAGTAAACTGAATGATAACAATCCAAATATAAGGACCAATGTAATACCAGCCACAGTCCAAGGAGATGGATTGAAAATATTAACGCTGTGTGCTTTTTTTATCATATTCAATAGTAAGTATACTATTGGATAAGAATTTATAATCCATACATACCAATAGTATACAGTATTTTATGATCAGCTGGTGAGTCGTAGAGCTGCTCCATACCAAATTGAATTACGTTAGCATAGAACCCAATATATAGGAGAATACTGACCACAATTGAGATAACCATTAGTACTGATATTGTACCTTCGACAACACGGCTGGAAGACAAGGATTTGACAATTACAAAAATAAATAAGAGTAAAATAATTACACTTAGTGAGTATATTAGTATTTCAATTGTTTTTGAGAATGTTTTATACCTGCCAATCACATTGTCAGCCAAATATCCCGCCAATGGATAAACTAAATATACAATGGTTGCCTCACCATAAGGGAAATAACTCAACCATGTTTTCTGAAAGATATAGACAATTAGACGCATCCCTAATCCTGTCACAGTTTGCAGGAACAGGAGACATAACAGAGTGATTAAAGCTGCTTTAGAAGTAATACAAATATTTTGAATCTTACATCTTGTCTGCCACCTGTTCCACCAGTAGCTTTTGCACACTTGACTAGGAGGAGTAGAAATGTTTTTCGAGTCTTTCATTTTTCCAAAAATTTTAAAATTCACATTTTTTTCTTCCATTATCTCTAGAAGTTTAGAAACTTGATTTTCCAGTAAATTGCTACTGTAGCTATAGAGCTGAGAGAGAGGCAATGCTAGATATGCTTACCTTCTTGCTTGGATGATTAAAAAAATTCCCCCTACTACAAGGTATTGTATTTGGTTAGCATTACCAAAAGAAGTAGTACAATAGTACACAAGTTGTAATGACTAAAGCCATCTGCTAAAATTGATAACTGCTTGCTAGACAATTTGGCTCCCCTTGTGTAACCTGACACCCCATATATAATGGTCCTAAAAATTACCCTTGTATTATAGAACTCCCTGCAGAATAAAGCATTGTAGATAGAGTATAAATGAGAGAGGGTGGATTCCTTGAGTGAGGGTGGTTGGAGGGAGGGCTGGGCTGGGGG
>WLWD01002577.1_pt1 | contig 58751 bp, 50 predicted proteins | sample 6712731 | NCBI WGS metagenome assembly WLWD01 (sample SAMN12718690, study PRJNA576275) | sponge metagenome | isolation source: marine sponge | host: Mycale hentscheli | place: New Zealand: South Island, Marlborough, Capsize Point | collected 2014-11-01 | reverse complement strand
GAACAGAACCCGTTACACATTGAGGGAATGCTATTGCGACTATGGCCTCTACTTATAGATGCATTAGATCCAATTGCACACATTCCATATCCTGAGATACGTGTACACAAAGTCGTGCTGTAAGGTATATAATATACCATAGGTAGGAAGGCCATGCAGTTGCTATGCATTCAGTGTGGTGGGTGCTAACTACATAAACCTCATCATTGTACTAAACTGCATGGCACCATGGCAGTCTACGTTTGTCAGTGGTACATCTCACTATATTAATTTCATAATTCCCATGACTTTCACATATATCTGACCTATCGCATCGCTCATGATGACACTAACATTGCACAGGACCACAACCTCCACCTATTTTTTAACCTATGGCACATATCTAAATACAAATTGCATAACAATCAGTTCAGACACAAGAAAAATGGTATATAGAGAGACTGCAGTTGCTGTGCAATTAAATTGATACTTGCTTGGGATCATGCTAGTGCTCCACCTTACGTAGGAGGAGCCCATGGTCACCATGTAAGTATTCTTAGTGTGATAAAGGAAGAACATGTTCTACTATGTAAGGACACGTTTAACTCCCAAGGCCTTGGATTTCGCCGCCATATTTTAATATGCATGATATATTATTATGCATGCATATTAAATATGCATGCATTACTGATTATCTGGGGATCCATTGCACACCCTGCAGCATGACACTAATTGCTCAGCGACCAAGGCCTCCACCTGTGACCTGCACCATCTGCACACCTCTGCAGGACCAGTTGCATAGCGACCAAGGCCTCCACCTGTGATCTGGGCCAAACTGACTTGTGTATCTAAAAATTACGGGTAGAGTGCACTAGACACTGGTCTATGAATCTGAATTGAGATGGTTTGATCTGTATGCATACATGCATGTAGCATAGCCAAGTGTGTAAGCATTGTTTAGAATAACTAAGAACAACAACACTGCTGTGATTGCATGTCATTGATCAAAGTATCACAATCACCTGTCCCCAGTAATGAGGTGCATTCTGTTGCTATCGCCCTCCGTATCCCAGATAAACGTCCATTTGCAGCAAAAATAATAAGCAGACAGGACTATTAGGTTCAACACTACCAGCTGATCATATGACTTCCTTTATTTTTTTCAATTCATTTAATACAGACATGCAATAATCACAATCCAACAAAAGATAATCAACAGCGAAATAATCACAAAAAGAAAAAACAAAGACGTAATGTTCGATAGACATGTCGTACAAACGTCACTTGTACTTAGAGATAGTCTTCATTTACTTCTTGAAATCACTTCATTGTAATCGTTACAGCCTGACAAAAAGAGAAAACATTAATAAAATGCAACAAAAACATATATCCCAGTTACATACCTGTAGCTCTTATGAACAAGACAGTGGTGCTTCACATGGCTGTGTTCAAACATCTAGCATAGTACATCCTCCAACACGTGCTCATAGTTCCTCAACTCCACCAATTAGTGTCCATCTAAGAACATGCACACACATCCAAATACAAATTTGTAAATCTCTTGCTGCCGCTAAGCGGTCATGCACACCTGGCAGACCCAGGATGCCTGTGCACTAAGCAGGCATTGTGAGCCATGTAAGCAAAGCTCCTGGAGCCAGGCTAGGAACTCGCAGGAGAACAGGCCTTTCCTCATGTGGCCACCCAAAGACCCACCTGGACCATTGCTGTTTCATGATAAAGGCCTTGAATTTGCACCCCAGCAAATGCCAGGTCCCCAATCACAGATGGGTGGACTGGTGGGAGGCATATGGAAAACCAAATGGAAAATTGCCAGAGGAGCATCACCCTTTGAGGGTGGCAAGGTTCAAGGTGTGTGTGTGTGTGTGGTTGTGTCCTTGGCTCAGGGCCGAGTTCAAGCCCCACTCTGTGCTTCAAATAGCTATGCTAATGTTACGTCTGATATAGCTGTTCTCCAATAAAATTTGTGTAGCCAGAGGGTTGTGAGAGTAGTACTAACCCATGGAGATGAAATGGACATCAGGACCATTATCAACGACCATGAAAATTTTTTTTTTCAGTGATGGTTGCATGAGAAACTAGTAACTTTGTGCGGCCGTATCAAGGCTTTAGTTCACCTAGACAAACTCTTTACCCGCTGCTATACTGGGAAGGGGTCTGGTGGTATTAATATTCAAAAGGAATGTAATTAGTCCTTTACCAGGATGCTCCATAATTAAAATCTAACTGAACATAAAAGTATCACACTTGGGTTTTTGGCTAAAAGCACATTACTGCTGTATTTAGATATGGCTTTTAGAATTCAGGAAAATGCCAATCATCTATGGAGACTCAGTGTAAGCATTCAAAACCTTTTCCTTATCCTGTTGGTAGTATTATCTCTACCACTTACAAGCCCAAAAATTAGTTATAGATGCAATTCTTTCAACCCTTCCCACTATCTTAATCTTTAGCCACTTTCTCTGCTTAAGTTCACAGCCACTCCTCAGTGGTTACTACCAAGTTCTACAAGACTGCAAGTAAGCAGTGGACGTTATTGGGAGGAAGAGAGAGGAGGAGATTTGAATCAGAACTATGTTCTAATTATATCATACATTTCCCAGCATAGGGGTAGGTAAAGGCAGGGTTTCATAGAGACTATGGCAATGCTGGGATTCCCTCCCCCCACCCCCATCCCATTTCGTTCACCCTCCATACTTTTTCCCTGACAAAACATTTTAAGAAAAAAATTAAAAAGATATATGAAAAACCACAGCCTTACTGTACTGTTAGTTCCCCCCCCCCCCTTCACTTGAGACAAAACCTACCTAAAAATTGTAAATGATGCTTCCAGGTGAGCGGTTTTCCTCCGATGTCTCATGTAAGTTTGCAACGTTTCTTTTACTCCTCGTAGTGCAGCCACGCCCTTTTCTCCCCAGCTGGTTGTAAAGACCCTTTACCAATCATTGGCCGTGATGCGTGGTAAAATTCTCCAGTTTTCGCGTATTTTGTGCGCGGTGGTGTGAGTTGTAGGAGGCAGATGGTGAAGGTCAGGCTAGACGGAGCCCCCCAAGACCAAGATAGATGTGATTGAGATGAAGTAAGTGGTAGTGATTTAGTGTGGGTGAACTAGTGTGATCGTAATTTGTGGTGTGCGCTATTTGTATAATGTTTGAGTTTGACTTAGGATAACTACAACTTTTTAATGACCAGTTTTGAAAATTGAAAATTGTATTAGTATCTTGCAGCAGTAAAGAGAAGCCTCAGCATCATAGATGCAGCCCCCAGAATATATGCTGAATAAATCTGCTGGGATGTTGGTTCATATTTTTGGCAGTCATTATATAGTAGTAGACAGTAGCTAGCTACTTCTAAATTGTGAATGCATATTTTATCTGGAACTTGCACGTAGTGATCAGGCAACTGACTATAAAACCCTAACCTCAGTCAAGGGTTAAATATTGTGTATTTTTATAGATTCACTGCTGACAAACAGGGATAGAGCTGCAGACACAGATTGTATTGCTTGGCATAACATGGGGCAATGTGAGTACTGAGACATTGATAAGGAGTTACTATTGTGTTAAAAGTACTTGATCACATTTTAGCACACATTCATATTTACTCAAGTCAGGAGTGTTTGATGACCTTTTATGCATGCAAGCACATGTTTGGGCTATATTTAGAATCAGGAGTCTAACACATCTTGAGGTTACTTTCATTAACTTTTTTTCCCATCTCTATTTTCAGGCTGTTGGGAGTTCCACCATGCTATCTGCAGCATTGATGGAGCTAAGAGGACACTGGAGCTTATGAATATAGAAGTCTGAATAGGTCTGACTTTACTCCTACAGTGCACCTCCACTGGACAGCTGACACTGGAATAGCCCCCAAATGATTCTAGTAACGGCAGATACATGCTGCACTTCTATATTAACGGTGAGATTCTGTTTTTCTAGTTAGTAGAGTACCTCCACATACTTAGTGCTTGGATTTTGTAGCTGATATTTGAATTATAAGATAATGCACAAAGGTTGCGTGATGATCACTTATAACGTTTTAAAATGTCTATTGACAAGATACCCTATACCAATATATTGAAATGTCACCTCTTTTATTGGTGACCTTTACCAAATACCATGATAGCTAGACTCCTTGTGTAGGATTAGCCTAGTAACTAAGATACACCTTTAATAGTGCCTATCACAGGACTGTCAACTCTCTCACTCCAACAATAACTGTTTAAATACTTTATGCTTGTCAGATACCTAACGTGTGATTGCTGACTAAATGTGAGTCCTGGTGAATGGGCATGTTAATTGGAATTAGGGACCCTTTACCAAGTTCTAGACTGGGTTACTGTATTTGACATACTTTACGGTTGACCAAATGCCTGTGACACAACCTCAATATTTTCCAAGGTTTTAGGAATTCTTTACTAAATATTCAAGGCACCCTTTACCATGAAATTGGTTGATGTAGGATCGGTAACCCTTTACCAAGTACTTGTGTTACCTTATTGTGACAACACACCCTTTACCATTTATTTGGTTGACCAGGTTCAAGTACCTGTTTAGATCAGGAACCCTTTACCATAAATCTGATTTACGTTGTTGTGACAAGACATTCCTTACCGAGCAGATGTGTTCTAGAAGATTCATAGGGAGTGCTAAACATTACTATTTTAAAATGCCATATATTATTGATAAACGTTATTATCTGTATTAAATTAGAATGATGTGGGTGTGGGCTCGATTAGGTCTGGATTACTCGCTCCCTTCTCTCGCTCTCACCTGGAGACAGCAAAGTAGTTGCTGCCACCAGAGTGTATGCCTCCTGCTGACTACCCGGCGAACTGTACCCGCCCGAAGGAATAGGTTTTAGGTAGGATTAAATTACTTTAAACACAGGATAACGACACAGCGAATTGAGATGACATAGAACTAACTCAAACCACGAGACACACAACTTAAATACTAACACAAACTCCCGCCTACTGTTCACACAAAATGCTGCAATGTTCTGGTCTTGTGACCGTACAATCCTTGCTAACACACATACACACGCTACCGCTACCTACTGCACATGACCATAAAACTCAACAAAAATGCTTCTGACTACAAAACTTAACATTGATAAAGAGGCAGCAATTGGCAGCTATACTATCAATACAGTTCTGTTTCTGATCCCACTAAAGATCCCTATAAAATGACTTCAGTGAACCTTTACTTAATAAAGTTTTCTGATTCCACTTGGTGAAGTCTGTGTTATATACACTTTATAGACTAAAGGTTTGTATTATAGGCACTTAGGTAATCTGATCCTGTGGGACCTTGGAAGGATCTGTATCGTAGACTTTTCATGTAGGTAAAGGGTTACAGGGACATCTTTAAGGTCTGTAGCATGGGCACTTTGTATTGGTAAAGGGTCACAGGCACTCTATAAAGGTCTGTATTATAGACACTTCATGTTGGTAAAGGGTCACAGGCACTTCATAAAGGTCTGTATCATGGGCACTTTGTATTGGTAAAGGGTCACAGACACTTTATAAAGGTCTATTATAGACACTTCATGTTGGTAAAGGGTCACATGCAGCCTATACAATCATATAGCACTTGTATACAGTTCTGTTTCTGATCCCACTGAAGGTCCCTATAAAATGACTTCAGTGAACCTTTACTTAATAAAGTTTTCTGATTCCACTTGGTAAAGTCTGTGTTATATATACTATAGACTTGGACTATTTTTAAAAAGGTTTTTGTTATAGGCACTTAGTAAACAATTTTTGATCCTGTAGGACCTTCTGTATCATAGACATTTCATGTAGGTAAAGGGTCACAGGGCCGTCTTTAACGTCTGTAGCATGGACACTTTGTATTGGTAAAGGGTCGCAGGCACTCTATAAAGGTCTGTATTATAGATACTTCATGTTGGTAAAGGGTCACAGGCACTTCATAAAGGTCTGTATCATGTTTGTATTGGTAAAGGGTCACAGGCACTTTATAAAGGTCTGTGTTATAGACACTTCATGTTGATAGAGGGTCACAGGCACTTCATAAAGGTCTGTATCATGGGCACTTCTTATTGGTAAAGGACCTTGCTTAAGCTATATTTGAAAATTATTTGATCGTCATAGTGTGAGTGTATGGTGGGGAGGAGAGAGAAATATTTTAGTTTGTTTTTAGCTATTACATGAAGTGTGCAGTAAGACTGGTAGGGAACTGAACAGTCAGTTTTGTACACAAGTGGGTATCAATACAAAAGACACTGTGTAGAATGTTTCCAATCATATAGTGTTGATATGATACTAATAGGTTAAATATAAGTGTGGATGAACTTCATAAAGACTTCAAGAGAAAGTGTGGGAATGGACATGACTTGAGTGTCAAATTGTGTCCATGGAATAATAAACGAAGTTGGGTCCTTATTGTCTTCTAAACATTACTATTGTTGTTGTCGTCATTTTTAAACAAGTGCAATATATGTTTTATTTATATTTACTTTTGAAAAAAGTATGACATGCTGAGATTTGGGAAAGGGTATGGAATATCCGAAGTCAATTACCATTATGTTTTGTTGTTTTTTGTTTATTGTTGCTGTTTGTAGATCACAGTTGACATGAGTGATGAACAGTTCTAATCATCCTGGCTGTATGAAGAAGTCCTGAGCATCTTCATTCATGAACAGTTAATTCTTCACCTGTCACACAGATACAATGTCACATCACGGACTAATATTTATTGCATTTGCTGATTACTGGAATACATTTTACACACTAAAATATATGGCTATAAAGTGAGTATTGTAGAACACCATTTGGAGTGTTGTAGCAGCTAGTTTAAGGGAGTATCACAACACCCCATTGGTAGAGTATCAATAACACCATATTTGGTGCATTATGCGCCCTAATAGGGGTGTAGTAGAACTTGGACATGGGTGTACCACAACACCCTATTTGGTATAATAAAGGGTGTACAGGGGTGTAACTGAACACTTCCTCTAGGTGAAATGGAAACACCCCATGCGGAGTAGTACAGCCAGTGTTACCTGGACACCCCAAAACGGGATTCCCATACACCCCATTTTTAACAGTGTATGTACGCATAGTTGAGGATGTGGCAGTGGAGAATGGCTACTCCATTGGAGTTAGTAGCTAGCACCCCAGGTATAAATACTAATGCACAATATTGTTACAAACATTCTCTCACAGGTTTATCATGACTTTTCATTAGCATTGAAGTGTTCAGACAGGTAGAATAACACACAGACACATAAAAAGGCAGCAGACTTTCAAACCTGTGAGACAGTCAGACAAAAAAGACAAACAGGACTAAGATACAGACAGATGGATTAGAGAAAGACCTGCTTTGCAACTAATAACATTCATAACATTATATTTAGCACAACACTAGGGAATAAAGAGCTAATGTATTTCAGATAGCTAGTCAGGGGCATAGGAAGGTGATTTCGAATAAGGAGCCCCCCATGCACTTGAGTTAGACCACACCCATTCAAATATTTACTGAATGTACATGTTCATTATTTATCATCACAATGGTTGATGGTGTCATTTGATAGATTGTTGCTGGTTATTAGCTGCAACTAGTGGTGCACTTCAGCATAGATGGTGAGATATTAAAAGCTTTGACTGTCACTAGGAATTGAATCCAGGACCACTTGCTTAATGCACAAGTGCTATGCCACTAAGCTAAAACAACTAACAGGCAACCAAACATTTCAATTCTGTGTTGATAAGGGGTAGCTTGTATGATCATACTTTCAACTGACCAACAAAAACTTCTTTTTCAAAGATTCTTTTAATCTGAGGCATTTTTTCTCTGCTAATTTATCACTTTTCAAATTTCTTTCATAAACCTTCCTTTATTCACTAGATGTACTCTTTTTAGCAATAGAACCATTTGCAAAATGCTCAAGTCTCTAACTAAGATAAGACTAGACAGACAACCAATGGGCAACCAAACAAGTGGTCCTGGGATCAATACCCAGTGACTAGGCATAGATAAATATTGCTGGAATTTTTTTGGGAAATATAGGCACATGGAAGCAATGAGAAATATGCTAGAAATATAGGCAACTTTTTTTTAGAATTAGCAGATTACTTAATGTGGAATGTGTGAAAATCTATTAATGCATGATGTAATTATACAAGCAGCAGCTGGATCAGTCTTCCAGTGCTCAGGAAAGAGCACTGGAAGACTATGTTTCAGCTTCAGTTATGCTACAATATAACAGTCGCTAAAAACTTTCTTTTTTGTAATTCACAATGTATCACATGAATTTTGGCCAAGCAATAAATGAGAAATATAGGCACATTTTGAAAGAATTATAGGGCAAGTTTGGGAGCATTGGAGAAAGAATTTTAGGCAGAAAAAAAAGCAATATTTATCTATGCCTACCAGTGACAGGCAAAAAAATTTGATTATGTATTGTTTTAATAAGCCTGTGAAACAGAGAATACATCAAATGAATAAACGACTTCTGAGAAAGAGATTATGAAGATTGCTTTCCTTACATTGATGATTGATAAAATAATGAATAGAATGTCTTAAGGTAGCTACACCTCTAAGCATTTATAGTTTCTCGTGTCTAGTTTATTTCAAGTCCAAATGATGTGTTTAGTACCATACTGAAGTCAAAATATATAAGAGTATTGCAATTTAACAATACTGATGTTTTTTTTTTTAATTCTTATAATCTACTAAGCAGAAATTGATGTGGTCAAACTCTACATGTCATTTCACATTGCTAGAAAAGTATTGCAGTTTTACAGTGGCTCTCATAGTTGCTTATGTATTGTTGATTGACAGAGTAAACAAAGGATGGTTAGTTGACAACTTCATTACTCAGTTCATTAGTTTCCCATGATTGACTAACTTACATAATTTGACGCTTGTGCAAAAAAAGCAGTCACACATACCATTATATTGAGTTCCAACAGAGGGTGTCTCACTAGCTGCAAGCTTAGAACAAACAGTCCTCTCTGCCCCAACCTGGAGACAGCAGAGGGCCACTGCCCTCCAGCTTTTTTTTTTAATATGGGGGTGGGGGCCTGGCCCAGGTGGGGGCTCCATCAATGTATCCATACTTTTTATGCCCACTTTGCAGTGAAATTAGTATTAACAATATATTAATATTAGATGAAAATAAGTAAATGAAAAGTAATATATAATTAAAATGATTTTTTTTTGTAAATAAGGTTACTATTGTTAATAATTAGTAGGAGTTACTGTTCACACAATTATAAAATAATCAATAGATTAGTATATTCAAAGTATCAGCATCAGTAGAGGTCATTTGGGAATTCACTACTCTTATTGTCTGGAGGCCCTTTTGTGGTACATATATACATATTTTTTTGAGCTGAGGATGATTTACTATGCAAAAAATACTTGGCTGTTTGTGTGCCTCCAGCTATTGAAGAGTAGGACATTTGGGGTATGCCTAATGATATAAGCATTTACAAAACGTAGAAATGTTATTGTACAGTACTACTTGTACCCAATTCTTATTATTGTGTGTGGCTTTATTTCTTGACTGGGTAACTTTAATAAGGTAGCTTTTATTTGTCATTATAATAAATATTCACAGAAAAGCGGACTATATTCAATTAGATCATAATTCCTATAGATACCATTCAAATTTTAACACTCACTTAAGTTTATTACCACATGTGTTCATTCTAATTATGATCTTGGCATTTATAATTCTATTTATGGTTTGATATTCCTCAGGACTTTGTTTTAACTATTTATTATCATCCACACACTGATGATGACCATTGTAAAATAATTGAAACATTTTGTGCATTTTGTAATTTTTTATGACTAGTGAAAATTCAAAGTATATGGAACTAAGATATTGATAGGTATTGATTTTTATTCTATGATATCAACAGCCAAAATATATTTTTCTTTACATGCTGGTAATAAATAACTTAACAAATCATACAAATTGTATTGTTGTGCATCAAAGCTAACAGGCTCATGTTTATATACAATTTATTCTGCTACTATTTGACAATTCTACATTGTATTACAGTCCATTGCTGACAAGTGTAATTATATCTAGTACATTAACTGCTACTCCCTCACTAAATCCAAAGATATACATTCATGGAAGTAGTTGTTGCATTCGGTAGCATAGGCGCCAGAGGCGGGTAGGCTATGGCCTCGCCACTTTTCTGCGCTGTATGCATATGGTAAGGGGTCGTCATATTTAAAGGTTGTCATATATTTAAATGTTGCCATCGTTGTGAAAGCGTGGCGAGTGCAAGTGAGAGTGTAGCGCTGTACAGTAACTATATACGTAACATACATACACACATGTATGCATACAAACATAAAAGCCTCATTTAAGAGGGAGTATGTAAAGAAAATTGTCGTTCAATAGCGAGATGATGATAGATCGCTTTATGTCTTAGGTTGTTCTCCTCATGTGCTTTGTTTTTCTGATGAACATTGAATTTGTTGCAAGCATCTTTCCAATTACTGAATCCTGTGCTGATGAAGGTTGCTTCTGCATTTAATGACCATTGGAGCATTTGATTCTCACATGCTTTTTTACAAGTAAAACAAATAACAGTGCCATTCTCTTCTATTTACAGTACCAACAACAATGAAAGACATTGGTGTACAGTTATCTCAGATGAAAATTGATAGAACTGGTAATAGGCACTGTTTTCTGAAAATTGTCTCTGCATTGAGATTCTTAGCAAGGCAAAGGCATTGCTATATAATGGTCATGAAGGCAAGGAGCCTAATTTCCTCCAGCTTCTGCAGCTACTTGCAAACGAGGATGACAAGCCTACGTTGTGGCTTCAGAGAAAACATGAAAAGTATTCTTCTGGCAAAATTCAAAATGAAATGTTAAAATTTATGGCAAGACATGTTGTGAATGATATAACATCTTCACTTCAAACTGCTCCTTTCTTTTCTCTAATGGTAATTGAAACTACAGATATCACAAACAAGGAACGGGTAGTTTTTGTTTGTTTTTTAAATGGGTGGATCAGTTTTTTGACTGATCCGTGAAGAATTCCTTGGACTTTAGTGTGTAGGGTCTACTGAAGCTTCTGTAATCTTTAGTGTTATTAAGGATATGATGACAAGAATGAAAGTATGTTTCAAGAAGATTAGGGGTCAGTGTTATGGTGGTGCTGCTGCCATGTCTAACTCCCAATCTGGTGTTGATACACGTATATTACAAGAAGAGCCAAGAGCTCTCTACACTCACTGTTGGGAATTCTTTATATATGGCTTGTTCAGATACCATAACAATATTAAACAGCAATTGAGTTCTGAAAGTCCAGTGATACGTGTTTTGTGTCCTACTAGGTGGACTGTGCATGCCAATGCACTACAAACTTTATTTGCAAACTATGAAGCTCTATTCCAGCTTAGAGAAGGATCTTTAACACATGTTAAGGAAGCAGAAATGAGAGCATGTGTAATAATAGGTGTGCAGTCGTATATGAAGACATTTGATTTTTTTTTTTTTTTGGTGTCCTCATTTTTTGGTGTCCTTTTTTTTTAGTTGATTCTACGGCGTAGTGACAACCTTAGTAACACACTACAATTCCCTATGCTCTCAACAGCAAATATTCAAAAGGTAATGGCAATGACTGATAATACCCTAGAGACTCTTAGAAATGAAGTCCACTTTGAATTATTTTGGACAGCTACACTAATGAAAGGAAGAGGACTGTCTGTCAGTGATCCTAAATTACCCAGAAGACGAAAAATTCCCAGACAGCATGAAATTGGTGATTCTGAAGGTGATGTAAATACAGATGAGGAGAGTCATTATCGACTTATATACTATGAGGTATTGGATCACATCATTAATTGAATCAATGCTTGTTTTGAACAGGAAGAATATCAGAAGATCTTGAGTTTGTTTCAAAGTTTTGTGGTCAGGACATCAATGTTGACATGCTGAAGACTCAGTTGACAATATTGGCTAATTCTGTACCTGAAAAAGAAGCAAAGTATAACATAAGTGATTGTATATGCTACCTTAAATACTTGTCAGAGGGACATAAAGCATTGTTATCTGAAGTATAATAACATTATTATCACTTATTGTGGCAATACCTGCTACAAATGCTATTAGTAAAAGGTCATTTAGGTCACTTAGACATGTAAAGAATTATTTAAGATCAACTATGTCACAAGAACGGATGAATAACAATGATTTTACATTTACACAAAGAGAACAAATAAATTGGACATTGCAAATGTAGTCAATGATTTTGTACAAGATTCACCTCATCGGAAACAAATTTTTGGAACATTTCTGTAAATGGACAATAATTAGTTTGTATACATGTTTATACATTAATAATGATTCAGTCATTCTCGGCTGAAATAATTATAATAATAGCAAATATTTCTCTTTTTAACAGGCAATATAGTTAATTGTAACTTAACTTGTTAAGTTACAATTAAATATATTGGCTGTTCAAAAGAGAAAAATTTGATATTATTACATAATGTTACATTTCCCAACCCCCCCCCCCCCCCCCCACTCCTTTAGCCTTCCCATTTCAATAACCTTCCGTCACCTATGGGTATTACATTATGTAATATGTGTAACCAGTTGTTGTTTCACACTGTATGCATGCCACTCTCTCATTGTCTTACATGAAGGGTTTTTATTCACTTTTTGAATTTATTTTACTATTTAATTAGCTAATAGGGTTATCATAGGCTCAATAGTAGTATCGTTAGTTTTGGTCGTATATGCATGTGCAGGATGTGCATTTTTTTCTGCTGCCATTTATTTGATATTCACCAAGAGAAAGTCATCTCAAGTGAGGACAAGGAATGCCATTTAATGCCCTCCTGGTTGCAGCTAATAAGAGCAGTGATGCAGCATCATCTTCACCACTTAGAGTCAGTTTAATGCAACAGCTTAAATGCTAAAAGTTGCTGGTATTGGTGACTGTTACGGCATGCCTAGAAGAAGACAAAAATGACAATAATACATTGTATCAACTTATTAACTTGTAAACTGATCCTTTATTGTTTATCCTAAGAACTAGTCAGAAGAGTAGAAACAGGATAATATAGCCTCATCTATATGACTATAAAGCAAATTTCTTGTCGTTGTCAAATTAAATGCAGTAATGTTTATTACATCTAATAAAAATATAAGAAGCCCAGAGTTGCGAGTAACTAGCACAATATGAGATTAGTTACTAGTGAGTATCAAAGATAGCTAACACGCGTCATTGTTCCCCCAAATAAAAAAAATAAAAAAATTAAAAAAAACGGTTAGAATTTACTTCTGGTTGTTGTAATTGTTGTTGTTTTTCTTTTGTGAATAACTTGCGAGCTCACGTTTTCTATATTGTACGAGGTGGATAAAACGGAAAGAACTCGTATCCTGTTTCATATCCTGTGCATACCCACTTCCGACCAAATTTACATATATGGTAAAGGGAGACAAAAACAATCGTGGTTAATAGAAGCCTCTGGGGAATCACTTGTGCTGGCGCCAGTCGTTACGCCACCCACCAGAAAACGCCGGTTTTTATTGCACCGCGTACTAGGATTACGTCATCTGGTAAGCTGACCCGGGAATAAAGAGAATTGTAAGCCGATTTTCAAGGCTAATATTTTGTGAAAATATTCCTAGTAAGCCCTCAACTAAGCATTATTTTAAAGAATAACTCTTACATATTAATATCCACCTTTTGCTACTTAAGTATCCATTATCTACTGCTATTTAGATGGCTCTTTCTGAACCTCGTTTCGATCAGTAAATGTGAATAGCCTCAACTAGTCACTATTAAACAGCGTTCCTGACCTCTCTTTTGCTCTCATAATTTAAGTGCTTGTCTATTTAAGGTAGAACTATCATATCTGAGAATTTAAAGCATGTTCTTAGAATGTAAGGTTATTTTGTAGAGGTGTAAATATAGACTATAATGAGACAGCTTCATAAAGATATTAAATGAACACATGTCTAATATAAAGAAGTTATGGTCATACTAAAAATGTTATAAGGTTATCATAACATGACTATATTAAATAACAGTTCTTTGACATTAAATAAAAATGTAACTGAAGGATTAATTCTGTTTAGTAAGTGATGTGACCGTGAAATAATAACTAAAAAAAAAAGACAAAAACAAATAACATCACAAAAGTAAGAAAGAAAAATGGGAGAAAATTATGGTGTTTAGTCATCATCACTACTGGTTTCATCTTCACCATCGGTGATGCTATCGAAAAAATTGACACTTGCCACATCTTCAACACTGTCACAGTCGCTTTCACCTTCACTGCTGTCATCATCTGCTTGATCCTCAATTTGATCAACTCCAAATATGTCTTCCATCAGAAGGTCAATTTCTTCATCTAAGGTAGTGTATCTACACAATAAATAGATTTTATATGTGTGTTCCACTGATTTATTTGTTCACCATTGAAACTTAATTTTATTTTAATATAGATTAGTTTTAATATGATTGTATAAAATAATTTTATAGTAAAATAATTATATTGTATACACACATCAAAAAATTACCTTTCAATTCTGACCAGTTCATCTTCTTCTTGGTGTACAATATCTTGTGTGTTTTGGCAATTGGTACAGCGACATCCAGCACCACAAAGTCTGGAACTTTTTTTACAGCCACATCTTCCAGTTCTACATCCTGACTTGCAACCACATCCATTCATGAGTAGTTTCACATTTTGCCTCACTGATTGGATGTTTTCCGCTGTATCCCAAAGTATTTCAATGCTCTGATGTCCTACAATCCAACCATTGCCATTCAGGGAAGCAAGCATCATTTCGTTGCATTCTGCCTGCTGCACATATGAAGTACCCAACAACTCCTTAGCCAGTGGTAATGAAGAGCATCAAAAGATGGTATACTCTCATTTTCTGTGGATATTCTATCCCAAATGGTCTGGCGTATCAAATCAAGCCACTTCTTGTGTCTCTCTTCTATAGCAGTTGAAGGTTCAATTGAATTCATGAGAGAAGATGGAGTTTCCCCCAAGAAAGCATTTGCATGCTTTTTGAAGTAAGCACAACCAACTAGTCTAATGAACGGAAATTGGCTTGCTTTGGCTTGTTCTAACAAGTTTGTATGTGAAATGACTTCCACAAATGGTCCAGAAAGATCAGCTGCAATGAATTTTGCATATTGAAAGAATACTTTGTAGAAAAACGCCTTGCCTATCCCAGAAAAAAAGGATATATAATCGCAACCAGTGCAAACAAACAGTGTCTGAAGAACTCTTGGAATGTGGGAATCATGAATGTGAACTAAATCTGGATCTCGTTTCAGCAGGTCAATCCATTTACCAACTTGCTACCATTTACCCACTTGATAATCCTTACCTTTTCTAATGAATATTCAATGAAGAAATTATGCCATGAAATTAGATGCAACAAGAATGAAAGTCAGTATTCAACAATTTTAATCCTTGATTTCAATAATGCATATATTTTTAACGAGATTTATTGGTCAGGAACGCTAGTTAATAGCAATGTGTGGGATGACTCTCTGGAAGCCATTTCGAAATGCTCATAAAGAAGCCAGCACAAAGGGCGTCTAGGGACTCCTTGGGTATTCTATGAACAGGCAAGCACTAGTTTAATCTTTATTCTTCAATTGTACGTCTTTTGGACGGCAAAAGCCAGGTAGTTTCAACATTTTGAGGCTCAATAAGTAGCCATTATTTATTCCAATTTAGCGCCTTTTGCGCGGGCTCTCGGTAGACTACTTCCGGTTTGCAAATAAATTTGTACGGGTGGCGTAACGACTGGCGCCGTCTGCTGGTATAGCTATTAGTTTGTTAGCGCCGGATAGTTTCTCTCCCTCTCGTCTGGCCTAGCCATGATGAATTCAGTCGCTCTGGCCGTTCTTCTAACCGCGCTGGTTTCCATTGGAGGTTAGTAGAACTTAGAGAGCTTAAAATGTTTAGATATACCAGTTGGCATAAGGAACTCTAGCTAGTCAATATTCCTAGTCATAGGCTGTAAGAAAAAATGGTTTATTTGAGAAGTGAGCAACAAAATTAACCTGGTATCCATCTCTTGGTTAGGCAGGCTAATTATAAAGTGCTTTCTGGACTGTGAACCAATGTAGTGTGGCAATGAAAGGAGGCTAGAATAGATGCATTGCTTCAGCACAATATTCTTGTTTTCATCACTGGTTTGCATGTGGTGTGGACTTCTCATCCCTTATATGTCACTAATTCTTATGAGGGTAGTCAATACATACTATACTTCTATACTATATGCACTGAACTCTTACACAGGAAATGGTTAGACAGGTAGATCCCCTCTGGCTTCTCAGCCATATCTGTGTTCACAGCGAATGCCACTTGTACATAAATTGTTTTTTAAACTTGTGCACTCTAGCATGCATCACAGCTACACATTATCACATGCACACGTGTGTACACAATAACAGATGCTGCGTCGTTGCCTACACATATGCTTACACATGTTCACATTCATACATTTATAACAGTTCCATGCACACTTTGGTATACAAGTTATTGTTAAACAATAGTACATAAGTTATTATAAACAGTTCTCAAGGCATTAGTTTTTATCTCACTCACACACAGTATACATATGAAACATAGCAATCATAACATAAAGCAATTGCTTTCCTTTATGTCCAGCAGCTTGATTTTATCAGTTCATTGTTGTAAGGTGTCAGCAGCTAGCTTGCATGCCTAAGTTGACATACAACTTCATACATGGGTAATTTGCAGCTTTTAATATACAGTAGGTTTTCTTCACTTGTTTGCAATTAAAACAAAGTGTAAACACCATGAGATTCGGCCTTGGGTAGGCTTTTAAGCCTTAAATTTCTTCACAGTTTATCGAACTGATTTATTTGATATTAAAAGTTATTTAAAACCCCCCCATTTAACAGATTTTTGTTGTTGTTTATTTGTTTGTTTGTTTTCAGATGTAGAAAGTATCAGTTTGAGGCTTAATTACTACTCAAGCACTGGCTATTCTTATGGACGTTTAGAGATGTACTACTACAGTCGATGGACTCCATTCACCATTACTGGATTTGACATGCATGAGGCAGACCTGGCATGCAGGAGGCTGGGATATGGATATGCATCAAGATATGCCACTGTTCAAACTTTGGGGTAAAGTAATACTTTCTAATTGGAATACTGTCTGTAGATTGATAATGAGCATTTTTTTTATAAAGCACATCAAGGGTAACTTTATATGGATTTCAATTGAAATTGGATATGGTATTGAAGAATTGACTCACACAGAGACAGCTTGTTTGACTTGTTTCCTTTTTTTCTTTTTTCTTTTTCTTTCCAGGTATACCCAATCCTCCTCCAGCTATTCCATTTATAATGTCCGATGCTCCTCAACTGCCACTTCATTCAGTTCGTGTTCGTACTCCAGAACTAGTAGCTCTTACTATCGTTACAAAAATGTTGGACTCCAATGCTCTAATTCAAGTATGTTAACTACAATGTGTACTGCTGTTGTACATACGTTGTTGTTACTTTACTATTATTATTATTATTATTATTATTATTATTGGGCGAGCAAAGCGAGACTCTCACTAACAAGTCTCAATTGAGATTTTGGTATATATATATATATATATGTACGGCAAAGCTCAAAGAGGTCAATGCGTGTCCACCCCCGGAGGCTACTTTAAGGGTGGCCGCACATAGCAACGCGCACTGCCTGTAGATTCAGACATTAATTTATTCCCCGCCAATACCCCACCATTCGATAATACGCGAGCAGAAACTATCGCGCAGTAGTAGCAGAAGTATACTTTGCGAACTTGTGGTGTTTTAGTTTAGCTTCTTGTCTCATATCCGTTTACAGCAACTCTCCATACGTCGTCTGAGCTCACGCGGCAAGGTGCACCAGGCTGCCTCTCCTCCTGTAACCGTTCTCCGGACTCTGTGCACCTGAACTCAAGCGGATGGGTCCACCAGGCTCGATTTCTGCGGAGCGAAGACTTCCCAAGCTGCGCAGATCTAATACCTTCACCTCTGGTTATCTCCAATGAACTGCTCTCTCTTCTGACTCTCTTGTTATTGTTGTATTGATGTTTGTTTACTCTTGATATAGGCAGGCTCTAATTGAAAAAAAATTGCTCGCGTACTCGTAGTACGAGATATGGGGGTGGGGCTATTTCTTAAAAATTGCGAGTGGAATTAAAGTTCTAAATTTTGTCTGAGTTTTTCTTGGAATCTAATAATGAGAACGACACAACAATTTTACACCGGGTAAACAAAAAAAAATGAACTGCACCACAACGAGAATTTTTCAATATCTTATAAATAGAAAAAATTGCGAATAAATCATAAAGTAATATTGAAATGGAGAAGAACTCGTTGTCTTGCAGTAGAGTATCGGCTCGGCTAGTAGTGCACCAAATTGTGGAGCTCCAACTTACCGCACCGCTCCAAAAAAGTGCTTCGGCAGGTACTTTGTCCTTGTGTTGTAGTGGAGAAGCCCCTGTAAGTATACAATAGTAGTAATCGTGCATAGCAACCATCAACAAAAAATTGCGTAGGCGGTGTGCGGCCACCCTTAAAAAATGTAAACATTAGTGTGGGCACAAGAAATTTGGGAGAAAAGACTTTGAAATAATGCTAGGAAAAGGAAAAATTGGCAAAGAGCTATGGAGACAGAATGGGAGAGACGTTCGCAGTTGGTCTTCTTAAGTTAGCCAAGTTCATGTATTTTTTAGCGGCAGTGATAAGTTATCTTCATCAATGCGCTGTTTGTATTAGCTATATGCCTTACCTAACAGATTTGTTCTTACTTGAAAATCCCCAAAGTCCAATACAACGTAATGCTATATTTACTAGAGCTCTGGTACAATAGAGCATTTTGAACTGTGCGTACTTTGGAAAGGTGACTAGCTCAAACAAAAACCGTTAGTTTGTCAATCCTTACCATATCATCCTTGGAAATTTGATTGCTTACCCCTTGAAAATCTTTTGTCCAATAGTCAAGTCACGAAGAGAATACAATGCAGGTCTTGAGCTGGTATATTTAGTGAACAAGTATGTATAAAAGTGTTGTGTGTTGCTAAAGAATAGCAATAAACTAAACTGAAATATTTGTGACAGTCTATGGGTAAAGGGGGCACTTCACTCAAAAATTGAAATTGAGATATCGGCTCCAGAAGTAAGTCATAGGAAAAATTCCTTCTTTCTCCTATTTTTGTTTTTTGCAGAATTAGTGTTAGTGACCCTTACTCTAAGTCTACGCCAAATTTCAAATGCTGAAACAACTTAAAAGACCCCAAGCGTGCCGTGGAAAGACAAGCTACTTTTTATTCTCTCTCGTTCTCGAAGTACAATAAACGGGGAATGGGCGGACTTTCAAACAAGCTATAAAAAAAACGGCATAGCTTTGAGAATAGTGCATGCAATCTACAGCTTACCTCTGGTTGAAAGTTTACCACTAGTTTACTGGAGTAGAGTAGCCAAGGATTCCGACAAGACTGGCTGTGAGACGCTCTGAAAGCTAAAAAGAACTCTACGCAAACTTCGTTAGTCGCCGTTAAAAAGCGGCTGTACGATTTAATTGCGTATGCGGAGTACGCCGTTAAGTATACGGAAACATTAATTATACCGGAAGTGGAAATTCAATTTATGTTTTCTCGATTTCTAATTCAATTGCTTTGCTGAAAATAGCCTAGTTCAACTGCCAGTTTCTCTGCGCGTCGAAGGTTTACCTTCCAGTATTTTAGCACTAAGTTGAGATAAATTGTAGCTTTTTATTAGCATAAAAAACTCAATTTTTTTGGTTTAAGTGAAGTGCCCCCTTTTCCCATAGACTGTCACATTTAATTAACAAAAATTATTGGCAGCTAGCATACAAATTTAAATTCAGTCAGACCAGCTCGCTCGCCATTTGTGCTGAAGCACATCACTAGATATTTTTATTATTATTATTATTATTATTATTTTGGCAAGTGAACAAAGGGGATGAAGCCTAACACTATTGGATGATAAAAATATTCAACCAATGATATTTAGTTCTGGAACTACAAGAAATGGCCATGACCAATTTAATTAAACTTTACACAAAGACGTCCTACAGTAGGAAACAAAATAAAGTTCTGAATTCCGTTCCATAGAATTGTCATCACACAATTAAAAAACGGGGGGGGGGGGGGGGGGGGGGGGGGGGGGAACAGTATGCCATTTGGTAAAAAAATGGCCGTTCTGTTCGACTGGCATTACCGTTTTAATATTTCTCGTTCACCACATGCTTCACTACAAAGAAATATAAAAAATCGTTTATCCAATAAAACGTTCCGATTTTTATGTTTACAGGCTCCAGAAAAAAAATTTGAAGCCGTCCTATTCGAAGTTGTCTCGCGGAGAATAGTTGGTTCAACCACTGCACAGTATCAATGTTTTCTCGATGTCAGGACCTTCTCAGGCTTAGATTTTTTACTACTGAAAGTCCATCAGTAGCTAACAGAAGACCTACAAGGGGGGCCCTCATTATAGCTGTGTGCCCATCGCAACTTCGGTCTGCAACTTTATTGAAGCAAGGTAAATTTTTGTACGAGCTTTTTTTTTTTGCACTATCTCCGTAGTGTTTAATGGGTGATACAAGGACTTAGCTTGCTGATATAGCTATGGAAGAGTTTCTAGCTAGGAAGTATCAGTGAATAGACGGAAAAGCTTAACCGTTAGTTTGTTTGTTTTTACCGTTTTAGTATACGGTGTCGGCCATTTAGTCAAAGCAGTACGGAACGGTAAAAACTACGGTAAAAAGACTACCGTTTGACGGTCGTACTAGGGAACAGAATCTGGAACTTTATTTTGTTTCCTACTGTAACTTTAATTTTTTCAAGTAATGGAAGCTTCTGAATTATCTTATTTATCATGAATGACACAATTTAGCTGTTCTCACTACTTCGAATATTATTAGCTCCTGACAGCAAGTTTTTAGCTATTAAAACTCGCAGTGTTTTTGAATTTACATCTAATGAAATGCAAAGTCAGAATGACCAATTACCACATCTTTAATGGTGGCCGCTCATAGCAATGCACGCTGCCGTGAGATCCAGACACTACTTTATTTCCCACCAATTCCCCACCATTCAATAATACTCGAGCAGTAACAATCGCGCAGTTGCAGCATAAATATACTTCGCAAAGTTGTGGTGTCGTTAGCTTCAGGTTTTCCCTTAGCCATTTAAAACTATACTCCATGTAGTAATCCTCTTCTGAACTCATGTGGCAAGGTGCATCAGGCTACCTCTCCTCCTGTAGCCGTTCTCCAGGCTCTGTGCATCTAGGCTCGAGTGGATGGATATAGCATGCTTCGATTTCTGAGGAGCGAAGACTTCCCAAACTGCACAGCTCTATGACCTTCACCTCGGGCTATCTCCAAGAAACTGCCCTCTCTTCTGACTCTCTTGTTATAGTTGCATTGATGTTTGTTTGGTCTTGATATGGACGGGCTCCTTTTAGACCTAATACACAGGAACTGAAAAAAAATTGCTCACTTACTAGTAGTATGAGAAATGGGGGCGAGGTTATTTCATAAGAATTGCGAGTGGAATTGAAGTTCCAAATTTTATGTCAGTTTTTCTTGGAATCTAATAACGAAAACGACAATTTTGTTTTACACATGGGTAGACCTCAAAAAAATGAACTGCACCACAACTTGAATTTTTCAATATCATATAAAATGAAAAATTGCGAATAAATCATGAAGAAATAAAAAAGAACTCATTGTCTTGCAATAGAGTATCGGCTTGGTTGGTGCACAAAATTGCAGAGCTCCAACTTACCTCACCGCTCCGAAAAGGTACTACCAAGTTTTATCACTGGGCCTCAATATTTCCTCCAGATTCATTCCAAAATTAGATACTTTGTCCTTTTGTTGTAGGAAAAGCCCCTGTAAGTATATAATAGTAGTAATCATGCAGAGCAACCATCAAAAAAATGCATAGGCTGTGTGTGGCCACCCTCAAGAGGATTTTAAAAAAAGAAGCGATTTTTTTCTAAGAATTTTTTTTCTTAGTGCTAAAATTTGTCTTATTATTAAAATATACCAATTGTTTATTACAAACCTAATATTGTGTAGAACATAAACACTCAAACTTCTATTAGTATACAGTGAAATCTCTCTGCAAAGGCCACGCTTGGAAGAAGTTTGAATGCTTTCAAAGGTTATTTCTTATAGTGGTAGATCTTTTTTTTCTTCTATTTATGCCTGACTTGTTGAAAGTTGGGTGCTTTTTGAAGTCCTTATGAAAGAGGTTCCACTATAGATCATTTTGTGTATAATATGGTTCGCTTGCTACTGAGATACTGAGAAGCAGAAGAGCTAGAAGAAGGAGATATAGGCAATTTATGATTAAAGAAGAAAGCGCAGAAGACAGTAAAGGAGAGAGATAGGAAAAGCTGAGATGGCTCAGCAAGACAGAGAAACGGAGAGAAAAAAGTGATGAAACCCAACCTAACAAATATTTGGTTGCCACCGGGAATCGAACCGAACAATTGATAAAAATACCTTATGCTACTGCGTTCTTTTTAGTAGATCAGGTGCTGCCACAGTATGGCAGGGTACTTGCTAGTTATGATAATTGTTATAATTAATATAACTATCAAATTAATAGTTAAAAAAGTATTATTATTATTTTCACAATTTCTTTTTCAGCCTTTTATTCATATTCTCTCTCTTTCAAAGGCTTTATTTTTAAACAATACAGAATTAAAAGAGCGCTTGTGCGTTAAGCAAGCAGTCCTGGGTTCGATTCCCGGTGGCAACCAAATATTTTGAATTTGTATTGTTAAAAAAAAGCCTGTGAAAGAGAGAGAATATATTTAAGTATTGTTATTATTATTATTATTATTATTATTATTATTATTATTATTATTATTATTTAAAGGGAGCTCTGTCAGACTTCTTTCTAGCTCTGGTTATCTTGCAAGCTCTACTGGTCGTCTACAGATTTTTATAAACAACACTTGGGGAACAGTCTGTAACACTTACTTTGGTAGCCGGGAGGCTGGGCTGGCATGCAGTCAGCTGGGCTATTCAGGGTACTTGAGTTATCAATCTGCAAGTAGTTCATATCAGTAAGTATAAAATTGATGTGCACTGACAATGTTTAGTATGTTATTATGCTTGATGAAATTTTTAAATCTTATATAGTCAAATTATATACACGTATAATTGATATATTCTTATTGAAATTATTGCTATAGCAATTTTAGCCTGTTGTCCCTATATATATAATATATATAATTATATAATACTTATTACATGAGTCAGAGTGTGATATGGTAAAATATTTCAAGAGAAGGCTCATTTATTTTCACGAGCCAGAAGTAAGTGAAAATAAAGCCTGAGAGTGAAATATCTAGCCATATCACTCTGAGAGTGTAATAAGTGGTTTATTCCACACTAGATATCTTCACTGCTATAGTTAGTACTAGAGGACTGGTAATTCACAGCTAAAATTGGTTGTAGGGGCTACCCACACACCCAGCTAATATTTTAGCAGCTGCTCTAACCCAGTTGACTATACTAGGCTACACAAGAGGAAGGTAGAGGTAAAAACCAGGAAAGTGACAAGTTTGGTAATGAGCTTGCTCAGTACAACCCTGAAATATCATGAGGGGTCATGTGCCTAAATATATCATTGTGAAGATATCTAGGGTGGAATAAATATATTTATATGGTTGCCTATGACTATTAGCTATAAACATAAAGTTTCAGTTCTGTATGTACCTAAAATAACCTTTTACAGAGTAATACATGTACTTATTCCAAAGATTTGAAAATAGAGACATTTTTTTATCTCCATTATTATATATCTTAATATTTTTTGTTTTGGTATGTAGATATTCTTTCAGCGGTCCAATTTGGTATGGTTTAACTCACTGTTCATATTCAAGCACAGATCTACGGAATTGTACCAGTTCAACTGGGTCAAACTATTGTAGTCACAGTCGAGATGTCATCCTTAGTTGTTACGGTATTTCTAAATATTATTATATATATATATATTATAATTTAATAATTCAGGGATTATTCTAAGCCTATGTCCCTCCTCTCCCTCCTACCTTAAAAATTATCTTCCTTGATACATCTTCATGGGTTCTAATCCTTTGAAATTTAAAAAGTTTTGTGCTGATTTCCTAGAAGCTTTGTTCTGAAAACAATCCTCACACCTTACACTATTATTGCATTTATGTTTATTTTGTACTCTTTGTACTCAGGTTCAACATCTTCACCTTCATATTATACTGTTTCACGTAAGTCAATCAGAATATTAGATGATATTTTTTAAAATAAGTTTAGCACACCTATCTGTATTTTCTTATAGGGCAAAAAATAAAACAACTTAATAACTGCTGGAAATTAATTCATGTTTATCTCTTCTACAAATATGTAAAACATTGCAACACATTAATTTTGTTGACAAACCTTTTGGCATTGATTGAACTTTATGGTCTTTTCATAAGGCGAAATTAATTTTAACCTTTGAGTTCCAATACTACACACATTGCATGTTTCAGTCTCTGCATGTCAACGTTTGATAGCATGTAAACAAAAGTTACAAAAACTGCTTATGTATACTGTGACAAAGCCATCACATCACCTATGTTTCATTTCTTTACTTGTGTATTTTATTATGTGTGTACTTGTTGATGTAGACATGTATTTTCTACTTACACATAAGTTCTTGTTTTACATATTTAATTTGCATATTTCTTTGTACTTCTTACTGACTTTATTTCCCATTAATTGAATTAGTTTTGATTTGCATGTGACTTACTCAAAAAAATGAGGGCTAACATTGTAATGCAAGCTTAATTGTATTTATCTTAACATTGATTATTGAATTGTTCTGTTTTTATTATAGCAACTGCTAGTAGTGGAAGTCTGAGACTAGTTTCTAATAGTTACTACAGCTCCCGTCTTTCCAGCGGTCGTTTGGAGATCTACTATTATTACAACTACGGATATTCTTGGGTGCCATTTTGCAGTTTTTATTTTAATACATACGATGCAGATCTGGCATGTAGAAAGCTTGGATTTCTGAGAGCCTCTCACTATGGAAGAGTAGGAAACTTAGGGTAAGATGTTTACAGAAGAGTGTGTCAAATATATAGGTGATAGATGTTAACTGATGATAATTTTGGCATTTCCAAGCGAGGTTTGGTCATTAGGTGAAAACTCGGAGTTATATGAGTTTACCTAGTAGAAAAATACATATTTCATACTGTATTTGAATAATGGTGTAGTAAATGGATATTCTTGTAAAACTCATACTCAGCAAAAAACAAACAAACAACTAATCAGTTGACACATCTACTGACAATGATGAAATAGTCAGGATAGTGTAATGGTTACCATTTCTTACAGATACTGCTGAGAAAGGGGCTAAAGGTAAAAGTAAATCAGTTTGGTTAGGGTCTAAAATTAAAAAAATACGACAAAAATTGCCTAACTAGGCCGTAATTTTTTTATTGTAGCAATCAGCAAGTGATATAAATTATAATATTAAACTAAAAACTATGTTAAGAAATTGATCATATTGATGAATATTGTGGATTTCCTGCTATATTTAGATATTCACAAGGAAGTGGATCATACTCTATTAGATCGAACTGTAACAGCTACACTTCGAGATTTGACTCTTGTTCCAAATCTATTACTTATTCTTGTTCTCATTCTTACGATATCGCCCTTACTTGTGTTAACTATGGTAAGTTGTTTTGCAAGCAATATACTCATAGCATATTAATACTAATGTAATGACTAGAATTAGACATGTAGCATCAGAGAGACATTTTTATATATTAATTGCAATTTTAATATACATACCCTTAAATTTCTATTAGTGTTTAATTTTATACTACACTGTCTTCTTGGCTGAGTTGTGTAGACTATGCTATGTACTTTTTTGGAGAAGAAGACATATAAGTTCTATTTCATTAGCATGCACTTAAGACACTTCTAAGGTCTTATACAGTGGGTGTAGTTGATCACACAATGTCTTAGTCTTGCAGACAGTATACACAGCATTATATCAAAGTCTTACTTTCCCAGAATTTGTAAATGATCAAACACTGCAGTATTTCTTAAACCAAGTTTAAATATTAATAATTATTGGTGCTTCATTACCAATAGCAGTCAATACTATCTTGCGTTGATTGATGCTGTTTCTCCCTTACTCAGGTTCAACTCCCTCGTATTATACAGTTTCACGTAAGTCAGTTAGCATGTAAGAAACAATCAAGGATATGTTAAGAAGTGTGATTATATTAACGTATTTGGATTGTTTTGATGGTTCCAATAAAGCCAGTTTCAAAGTTCAGTCTTGTATGTAAATGAATAAAAACCATTAACAAATTTAATTAAAATTGAATGAACTTCATTATTTTTGGTTGTTTTTTTCTTTTTTCTTTTTTTTTTCTTTTCTTGCTATACATTAATTTGGATTGTGAACCTTTGTCTTGCAATATAAATTGTATATTCAATTCTGCTATACATCATGCCTATATTTATATGCTCAATAACCCTTTGCACATAGGTGTAAAGTTACAATTATCACTTGTTTACTACAAGGAGTACACACTATCATTTGATTTCTTCACTAACGTATTTAGTTGATTGTGTTTTTCATTTATTTATTTGGTGTTGACAGTCCAATCGCAACTGTCACTTTTTAATTTTTGACCGGAAGTAAAGAACTGGTGTGTGGTTTTACCGGCGGTCTGAGCTCACTTATGGTCGTATTTTCCAAGCTTTGTAACTCTCCAGCAAGTCATTCTGCACCAATATAAGTGCTTGTACCACAATTAGTAAAGCTTCCTAATGAAGTAGGTATTTTGAATAGCCCTTACAGGGCTACTGTGGCTTGGGTATAGACATTATTGTCGATATATAATAATCAACGCAGAGCAAAATATTCGCCTATGCATTTAACGGTCAATACTCAGTTCCCAGCATATTAGCTCCATTTAATAAAGCCACACAGCAGCAATAGTATTTTATTGTTAAATATACTAAATTATGAGTAGTTCTCAGTAAAACTGCATGTTGTATACACCATTAAAGATGACCCTTACTAGCCACTATATAACACCATCACGAGCAGTTGTGAAGTGTCTTTGCGAAGAGTTTTCTCATAAATCTACTTCTGAGAATATTTTATGAATTATATTAATCATGTGAACATAATAGTGTGACAATAATTGATATAAGTCATGAGTCAGTCTTCCCAGACCCAGGAAACTGCAAGACCGATTCTTGTGCTTGAAAACTATGTCTGTAAAGATTTTTCTGCAAGTATGTCAATACCATCTAAGTGAAGAATTGCAAATGTAAATAAATCTTAGTTGCTTTCTCGCAGATCACTTTTTGAAAATACCTTTACATATTTAACAAATAGCTATTTGCGGGTTTGATGAAAGCCATGTTTTGTATGTATGAACACTTCACCACAGAGTGACTCTTCCAGAAAAGGCTGATGCTAGAATACGGCTACCAGTGAATTCCGTTAGTATTAAGAAACCAATACTTAGCCCAGATATTAATATATAGCACATATGTTTACCCATTGTAGTAGCATGACATTGACTGTGCTAGTACCAGTACAGCTTTAATGGAACACAGAAGTTTGGGTATACAAACTCGAATCATGCACTGGGTGTGACTTCAATGTTTCTTTAATGAATTGGGCAAAGTATTTTTCATGGTGTTTCTCTTGGCATTTCTCCTATTCTGCTCTGAGTTTATAATAATAATAATATAATAATAAATAATAGTAGTAGTAGTAGTAATAATAATAATATCCAACCAAAGTCCATTGGAAGGCAATGGATAAAAACAGCCAGATGCTGATATTTTTTAAGCACTGGAGACAGTGATGACAATCTCAATATCAGAACTAGAGTAGCATTAAAGATGTGGGTGCATGGGAACAAAATTGTTACGGTCTTTACAGCTGTATAGACCTATATAGCTACTTAAGCATTTCCTGAAATAACGTTGGGAACTGCTTTTTGACCGCTTTCTGCAGAAGTCATTCACCAAGTTAAAAACAACAACAGCATTTCTATTAATACTGCTGGTAACTTCACTACGAGAAACTTCATTGCTAATTATTTACATACCTAAAACTATGTACTTCAGGCCTTCTTTTGGTAGCAAATTCAGAACAAGAAGAAATAACGAGAAGAGAGACCGTTAAACTTGACCATAGAATTTTCCATCTTTACCAGGGAACAAGCAGAATGATGTAATCGATGCATATTTAATGAGGCTAGTACGAAAGTCTATGACTTCCGGTTACGCTGGCGATTGGACTGTTGAAAACATACATACATTTTACTTTGAAACATACTTAATTATTAACCCTACGTATTTGTTTTTAATTAATATGTCTGAAATAATGAAATAGGCATAAGCCTATTTACCCAAACTGTGAGAAAACTCCATAAAAGTTTAGTTCGTAAATCACAATGCAAACTGTATTATGTATCTTATAAATCTCAATATTGGATGTATTTTAGCTTTGTTATATTATGATTGTAGCTACTGTTAGTGGTGGGAGACTGAGATTAGTTTCTAATGGCTACAGTAATTACCCTTCCAGCGGTCGTTTGGAGATCTACTTTTACAACTATGGATATTCTTGGATGCCATTCTGCAATCAATATTTTAATAACTATGATGCAGATCTGGCATGTAAAAAACTTGGATTTGTGCGTGCCTCTCACTATGGAAGGGTGGGAAACTTAGGGTAAGATGTTAATTTGAATGTATTAAATAGTGCAATATACATTTGTACCATGGTGCATTTAAGCCGTCAATAGCATTGCTCATTTCAAAGTTATCAAGTTTCATACACGCCCTCTTTTAAAAGTTAACCTCTTTAAAAGTAAATAAGTATACTATCCTTTAAAAAAAAAGTTTTTATGTCTTTCCTGTGAGCCATGGTACAAACTGCTGTTATAGTATCAGCTGGGGCTATGGGGAGCCCCCTATGTACTAACACTAAGAGTTTTAAAGCCAACTTTACACCTTGAGTTATTAACCCTACTGTAGTGACGATATCTAGCTTAGAATAAACCACTTATTACAATCATCATAGTATGGCAAGATATTTCACTCTAGGGCTTTATTTTCACTAGTAGGCTAATTTATTTTCAAGAGCCAGGGGTGAGTGAAAATAAAGCCTGAGAGTGAAACTTATTGCTATATTACTCTTGTGAGTGTATTAAGTCATGTGAGATGTCTTCACTGCAGTAGTTTGTACTAGAATTGGTAACTCACAGTGTAAAGTTGACTGTAAAACTCTACATCTCCACCTCACAGCTGATATTTTAGCAGCTGCTCTAACCTTGTTGAGTAGAGAGGAGGATAGCTGTAAAATCCCACTAGCTTACAGTAAGAGTAATGAGCTTGCAGCAATACTGGTAGAGATAGAGATAACACCTTGAGATAATTCACTGGCCATGTACCTAAAATAGCATTGTGAAGTTATCTAGCATAGAATAAATAAATCTATTTGTTCCATGCTAGTTATCTTCACAATGTTGTATTTAGGTACTTTGCCTGTGGGTGTTAACACATATTATATTATCACTTTGGGTGTTATCTCACTGTATATGCCAAGCTTTGTATCCTCTGATAGGCTAGTAGTGATGGCAACTAGTTAGCTTACCAGTTTTCAGTGTTTTTCAAGATATTTCATTCTCTTAGGCTTTATTGTCACTCACCTCTGGCTCTTGAAAATATATTCGCCTGCTCATTAAATATTTCACCATATCACACTCTGACTCATGTAATGAGTACTAAATGTATATATATATATATTTACGGGGGTTCATTTTGGAATTACATTTGGAATTGGGGGGGGGGGGGGAGATTGATCTTTTGTTATCTTAACCCCCTGCACTGGCAGATGTAATTCAGTGATTTTCTTTTTTCTTGATAAATGATGTTTATAAATTAATATAAAATTTGGAGTTCAAAAATTACCAAGGAGGGGGCACTTTCCCCCTTGATGTTGTTTTGCCCCCACCCCTCCTCCTCCAGCAAATTAAAAAAGTTAATAACGGGGATGATTACAAATGCTTAAATCATATGTTAGTTGCTGCTCTAATTATTGTCTTGGTAACATGGTGTCCCCCCTTAAATTAATTCCAAAATGAACCCTTGTATGTACACTCAAACATGAGTTGGAGTGTGAACAGGCAAAATATTTCACTAGCAGGTTAATTTATTTTTAGGAGGCAGAGATAAGTGAAAATATAGCCCAGAGTGAATTATCTTGGTTCATTCTGCTAGATATTTTCATTGCAGTAGTTTGTACTAAGGTTAGTAACTCTTCTGTACAGTTGGCTGTAAAACTCTGTAGAGGTTATTCCTACACCCCCAGCTGATACTTTAGCAGCTGCTCTAACCTGGTTGGGTAAGGCTTCAGCTAAAGGAAGGTAGCTGGAAAGCACAGATAAGCTAGGACACTAGCATGTTGAGGGTAATGAGCTTGGTTATACAGTCAGATAACACTCAAGGTGATAATGTGAGTTATCACACTTGTCACTTACCTAATAATAGTATTGCGAAAATATCTAGCATGGAATAATTGCTTTCAGAAGTTAATGCCCTATATTTGTGTCACTGTTCAGGTTTTAAAAGCCTTTGATTAGTAATCACACTTACATGTAAATGTTTACACTAGGGTCATTAATTTGTTTATTTGTAGTTGGTGTCACCAACACAGTTCCAATAGCAACTAATATATAGTATGTCCAAGTTGAGTTGGCTGCAAGAAAGACTTGAATAATTTTTTAACAACAGCAGCTACCGAGTCTGGGGTTTGCACCCTTGGATTTTCGCACCAAAGCAGTTAAAGATTTCCTAAGTAAACTCCAAAACAGGAGGGAAAGTGCTATTCCTAAACTCAATGCTACAGTCAAAAAGAATAGAAACTTCCACAACTCTCCTGCTCTACAGTGCTTCCAACTTAAAGAGTGGATTTTTTGAAACTACTGTATAGACCCTCACTACAGTCATTTAACATACACATACCTTTTCTTCATCATCCCAATAATGTTTACAATAGTAAAACTGCCTGTTTAGAGAATGGAAAACGGAGATCAGAACTTTTCTCATTCATTTCTAATACATTTTACGCCATTTTTTTTGACGTCAAGATTTTGCGGTAGTTCGTCATTAAGCGTAACTAGTTAACGAGCTAAGGTCGAACGGTTATTTCCCTGAGCGGTAAGACGGGACTTTCCCTAACTACAATCGGCTGTATGGATTCTCATCGTTCTACTAGCAGTAAACGAAGTCGAAATCAGTCACAGAATTGTTGGCTGGTAATATTACTAACTTGGAGCCAAGCCTATCCAAGAGGTCATCTTTTTCAAGAGCTGAAGAAAAGCTGAAGGAGTTTAATACTCCCAAGGCTCCCAGCATTCGGTATTCTGACAACATCAGGGCGATGCAGTTGGAGTCCTATGGGTTGTGCAGCTCCAGACGGAAGCTAAAACGCTGGCCGCGATAGGCAGTAACGCCGTAAAACTTGATACCTGCTAGGGCCTGAGATACAACCGTAGCTAAATCAGCCATACCCGTGCAACAATTAGCGGTAAACTGGCGCCCTTGCACAAATACACATGCGCTGTTTTGTGACGTCGCGTTTACGTGTACTATAGGCCCACAATCCGCTGTAAACGTCATCATTTGATGACCCTTACCGTGCATAATTTTTTTTTGGTGAAAAACAGCCACAACTCACTTAATTTTCAAGGTATAGCTACCAAAGTTATACATAATAATTTTAAGGCAATTTTACATCATGTGTCAAAAATTTAGAGATATAACTCAATAAATTCAAAAATCCTGGCTTAAACACTTTTTTTCTTAAAATTTTAAATATTTCGAGATTCAAATTTCGTGTGCCCACAAAATTAGGCTCATATGAAACTTCAGGTATTAAAGTATCAGTATACCAAGTTATAGAGATAAGGACAAATAATTTCTCTTTTTTCAGCTTAAACACTTCCAAATTCACTGTCTTGAAGCTCCCAGTTCCATCACCTATAACCACAAAAATAACCACAAACCCACAAAATTGTTTTGTCTGTATGTTAATATGACATTAATGTATAATAATACAAATTTTTAGCTTAGCACTGTACATGCGCTCAAATTTTGTCACTCAGTATGGTTAAGTCGAACACGAGTAAAGTTTTCAATGAGATTTTTAAACAGCGAAACTTGTCCATTCTTCAGTGGGTACTTTTCTAGCCTCGTATTCCATGACTATTATAGGCTATGAGCGCTGAAAAGTATTCAGTTGTTGCGTCTATGGTAAAGTAAGTCTAATATGCAAGTCTATCTGTTTAATAACAAATGTTGAGCTGTAAATAGAAAAATGCCTTTCGATAGTAGATTGTAATATAGCTGTAGTGTCATTAACTGGCTACTTTAGGCGTGTTTTGTTGTGGAAGGTTTAAATCAAGCATATCCAAACGGTGTGATTGTTAGAGCTGTTTTTATACAGAGTTCTTTCTTCCACTTACATAGCTATTTGTTTTCTAGATTTATTGTGGCGATTAAGTGACTCCATCTTTAACTTGGGGTTAGCTACTACAGAAGCTTTTCATTATCGTTCATATTTTTGCACTATTGTTAATATTAATGGTTGTGATAATGTAATTGTAATATTGTGATCGCATTATTTTTTTAGTGAATATACAACTAAATTAAATAATTGACAATAACAATTGAGCTTGCACAAGTGTAGAAACTTCAACAACAGGACTAGTGTCATTGTTATGAATTTTAGAAGAATTCTCACAGGTAGACAGCGTGGCTGTTCTAACACTTGAAAGGCTTTCTATATTTGGGCCACCTTTAAAGTCTTCTGTGACAGGTATAATTTCACTCTAGGTGCGCACCTGTGAACAGAATAGCACCAGGAAATAACTATTTAGAACTGCAAGTCCGGACTTCACTAAACTCTAGCAGGTTACTGCATTTAATGCGCACCTGAGTAACCGCCTCTTTTCATGTCAATGTTAATTTACTCGCACGTCAATTGCTATTTTAGTTCACATGACTAAATTGCTTCTGGTGCTTTACTAAGTGCATTCCTCATTTACCACGCTTTCAGTTGTGCCAACTCAACTTGGACATATGTGATTCTGGCACAATTGATTAAGAAAAAATGTACTGATATGCAAATTGTAGTGATAAAGATGTCCTGCTTTATGTAGATATTCTCAAGGCAGTGGATCATATTCTATCAGATCTGACTGCTATAGTTATACCTCGGGATTTGACTCCTGTCACAAATATGTTGTTTCTTCCTGTTCTCACTCTTATGATGTTGCCCTTTCTTGTGTCAACTATGGTAAGTTAATGTAAGCTATCTGCAAGCAATGCACTCACAGCTTGCATTATAATTATACTGTAAATTGAAACTTTAAGTGGATTGGGGGAGACTTGAATCATTTTAATGTAAACATTTTTTGAAAATGTTTGTACTTATCAAAATAAACGTGAAATGTATTAAAATAGCAATAATTAGTTACAGATGGTATTTGAATCAGTTGTAAATATTCATACTTACCAAATACTTACCAAAATAAATGTGAAATGTATTAAAATAACATAATATTAGTTATAGGTGGTATTGGAATCTGCTGTAAATAATATGTATTTGTATGATAGACTTAATAATTAGATGATGTACTATAGGCCAAAGTTAGAGATGCAGTTTTTATCTGCCTATGATTAATCATTCCATTCTCAAAAAATGTCAACCATTGTTATGGTAATTTTCCTTGGGGCTAGTAAGAAAAAATAACCCAAGTACATGTAGACACTTTTATATAGTTAAAACTAGAGTAGATTAGTTTGCTAAATCTTAGCTATAATCTATGTTATCAAATTACATGCTCACAACAAGAATTTTACTAAGTGTTTATTAATATAATAGACTAAGTGTACATAATTTTTATTTTATGGTTTTTTTTATGTTTTTTTTTTGTATAGATTCTCCAACAGTATCACGTAAGTAATTTTAGATAAGAGCCTTGCATTTTGTATCACGTTGACATGGATAAAATAAATTTTGGTTCTTACAAACTTGTCATTGATATTAAATGTGTCTTTCATTGAGAGATTCTTTCTCTGGCAAGTCCAACAATGTTTTAATTGAGTATATTGATTGTGCAGTGGTGGTCAATTTAGTTTGCAATTGATGTCAATTTTGTTGTTCAAGTTTTCAGTACTATTAGTATACCTTTAGGCTACTATTGTCTGCCAAAAAGCAAATGGTTAGCCTTCAGCGTGCATACATGTACAGTTATTGTACTCCGTTTGTCTGTCAGTCATTCGGTCAGTCAGTCCTTTTATCACATAAGAGCGGATCTCTTAGACTGCAGCATTCCTATTAAAAAAAGGCATCATTCATTTAATGGTTTTTTATCATGCCAGCTCAACTTGGACTGAGAAAATTACTCAAGATACATAACTAGTGACGTCCTTGACCACAAATGGCAAGCAAGCCTGTGCACAACTAAAACTTCAAAAGAATCTATCAGTCCATTTCCAAAAGTATAAGTATGTAGCCTTTGTGACCATACTTTAGCTAACAAATACATGACTTCTTACTTACATCAACTTCTGGAGTACTGGTATTTTCTGTAGTCTCTAATATAGTTTTCTGACTATCTGATTACCAGTTGCTTTTGACAACAAGCACTCACAGTTGCTATAAACAGCCACATTTTTTAATTAATTCCGGTAAAGGGTTACCATACCATGGTAACCTTTCACAATAACATTTTTTGCGACTTGAAAAAACAATAAGTTCTAAAGAATTACCCCACAATGTCGAGTCCAAGATTAAGTTTTTAAGCCCCAAGTGCGTCTTGTGGCATTCAGAGACAACTTACAAAAAGGTAAACAATTAAATTAGCAGTTGACCAGCAAATAAATACAGAACTACTCTCTTACCTTAATTTCCTGAGTAGTGATAACACAGTAGTATCAAGTTTAAACCATTCTCATTACTTTTATTACCAGTAACTCTCTGTTACAAAATAAAAAAAAGCCAGTTTTTTTTTGTGACTTTAGTTAAAAAATATGGAATTAAGTACCTATCTCAGATTCATCCCGAGTAGTAGTAGCTTCTTTAGAAGCCATTCTGACTACCAGTGGATCTTGACAACCAAGAAATGGCACTTCAAAGCTCAAAAAAAGGCGAGTTTTTTAATTACTCATATATGCTAAAGGGGATTCAATGCCATAGTAACCACTCCCCGCAACTGTTTGAATTGAAAAAATAAAGCAACAAAAAAAAGTCACATTATTTTAATGTTTTCATTGTGATATTCTTTAGCTAAGCACAATAGTTGTAACACACAATACTTTCACACAACTGAACATACCTACACAAGACTTATCTTCATGTTTATTCTAGTGGACAATGAATTTTTAAGTAAATCTGTTGTGTAGGGCTTACAACTATGACAAATAGCATATCAACTTACCACCACCAATAACTCGAATAGAAATGGAACTTGGGTAAGTTTTTGAGTTTTCACTGCACCCCAAAAGAATTCAAAGCGGTAAACAATTCAATTTCTAGGATGATAGGGTAATGATCGATAAACCAGAGGATTCTGGTTAGTGAAGTTTGGACGTAACCTAACAACGAACTAACACAAAAATATGAGAGGGTCAAAGTACAAAATGACATATCTATGTCCCCACATATATTTAAACAAATATGCCCAATTCTCAATTCGACACCACTGTATAAGTGTCTCACTTGCTTCACTCGCTTACCAATTATTCCATTATCCAATATCCAAAAAAAAACAAAAAAAAACATTTCAATTAGTTAACTTTGTTTTTCTTATGTAAGTACTCTTTTGTTTGTGACTTCTAATTATTAATTAATCTTTAGCGTATCAGAGTTCAGGAGACCTGAGGTTGATATCCCATGGACATTCTAGTACTTATCTTTATGGAGGACGCCTGGAGGTGTATTATCACAACAGCAGTTCTCAGTACTCTTGGATGTCATTCTGTTACAATGGATTTAGCAGTCATGCTGCCGACTTGGCATGCAAACAGTTGGGTTACACAAGAGCTTCTACATACAATAGAGTTGGAAGTTTAGGGTATGAACATAAATTAAATTACTAATACGTTGAGAAATAGGCCCAATGTGGTGTATATCCAATTGGTGTTGTCTACCTTTTTATTGCTTTTTAAAATTCTTACAACATTGATTTATTTCATAACTGTCAACACCTATTCTTCTCCTAGAGTATATTATTAGCCTTAGTAATTATTGCTTTAATAAAGATTGCAGGCAAAAATATAAAAAGATTCACACTACGAATATTCTTGACACATTCAACTTAAGTGCAACAAAAATCCAGCAAATCCCCAGGGAATATAAGGAGTCTTGTGTAGTACATGTGTCATGCACCAATGACAGTCACCGTTGATTTTGGCTCTCTTTATTCAGATATGATCGGAGCACATCATCAAGTTCCATTTCATCAGTTCGCTGCTATTCTGATTCACAACTACGATCCTGCTACATGAATGTTTATTCAAGTTGCTCTCACTATGACGATGTGGCGGTGACATGTACTTATGAAGGTTAGTCAGTAATTAAAACCAATTCACAATTTATTACTCAGCCTTCTTATATTCATTAGAGGCTGTTGAAACAATATATTAGTAAAAACATTTACACATAAAAATAATGTTTGACAGCAAAGAATATGAGTTTGCTAGGAATGAGAGTTGCATAGCATAAATACATAGAATTGGAAAAGTTATCATCATAGCGGAGTGGTTAAAGCACTATTGCATTAAACAAGTGGTCTTTGGTTTGATAGTCAATGACTGGCAATTTTTTTACTCTATTGTTGTTGTTTTAAGCCAGTAAAGGAGAGAGAACATCTGATACATTTGAAGTATTGTAGAGATTCTCTATTTCTTCAATCTCTCTCTCTATCTCACACTATCAGCATGAATCATGTTTCTAAGCTGGTTAAATTTTGTTAACTCCATTGATATTTGATATAGTACACGTATTCTTTATAGCTGGCTAAAGACAGTTCACTATTCTAGACACCTGATTGCTTAATAACCCGCAGCATGCATGTGTGAGAGAGATATCTGGCTGGCTGTAGATTTGTAATGCGCCGAGTTTTGAGATAGCTAACTATTAGCCATTGATTTTGGTATGAACTTCTCAGCTATCTTTAAACTTTATTGTGCTACTTTTTTTAATTTCAGGCTGATTTTTGACAAAACACAAAGCTATTAGCTCACTGTAGGTACTAGCTTTTGTGGGTGGTGCCCCCCTATCGTCATGTTATGATCACATGAGCAAATAGTTTCTTGCAGTGTGCAGTAATTTTTTAAGTGAGAATTTAAGTGAGTGCTTGAATTGAGTTTCACATTGAAACTATATCAGCAAATGCTACTTGCATAATTAACTTATTAAGACAATATTTACATCTGCCATTTTCATTGCACAGCTATATTGATGCATGAATAGTCTTAAATTTTATTCTGTAATGGCTAGGAATTGTATAGGATCGCTGAGGTTCACACTTTTGGAGCTTCATTTCTGATTACATTAGCTAGTGGTGTTCTATTTTATTATAGATGTCATCTAAAACCATTTTAGCTATTTTTTTATTTCCGTGTTCTTATTGTAGACTCTACCACTTCAGCTGGACTTATTGCTGGCTTGACTGTAGGATCTTTAGTGCTGTGTTCATCTGTATTCATCGGAGTATTGTTGTGCACAGTAGTTGTTGTCATGTATCGCAAGAAGAAGATATCTCAGCCAAGGACTGTTAATGTAGTTCAAAACCCTCCTGAAGTAAACTATCGAATGTCAGATCTGGCAGCACAAGAAAATAGTGAAGTACCTGTGGCTGCTACCCAGGTCGCTCCAAGTCAATTTACTCCAATAGTGTTGCAAAGTAATGATGGGCATGCTAAACATGTTGAGGCTTTCGAGGACGACTTTAAAGATGATATTAAAGATGTATACACGTTTGATAATGATGATGACGATGATGATGATATCAAACCACTCATCAGTTAATGGCTGATTTGGTTATAAACATTTCGTATTCTTTTAGCATGAACAGTTTGCATAGTTATCATGTTTCCCGCTTGTTGTTTTGAACATGTTATTAGTATTCATTTTGTATATATATATATAATACTTTACTACGTCGGCTATCGTTTGCTTTTTATTTGAATATTCTAAAAACTACTTTATTATGTATTACTAAAGTAACTCACTAGCTAGTCACGGGTGTGGTGTGATACAACCTCATCAGATAACAGACATTACCTCATCGTGGTTTTGTGTGATTTACTTATATAAGACTGAGACTTGTTGAGTTTTATAGTCAGTTGTGTTGAGTTATGTCAGTCATTGAATTGTCCTAATTATAGTTAATATATTAAATACTGTCAAGTATAGGTAGCTAGATAGGGCTTAGGCCAATCTAGTACAAAACCGTTACAATGGGCACAAGACCTGCCACAACTACACCGTGACAATAAAATGTCTAAATTTGTTATACTCCTCGTCTAGCCTGTGTGTGAGCTTCAGAAAGGTTACAGTGTGTAGCTACTAACACATAGCACATGATATTCTGCAGTCTAATTTTGTGTCCTCATGACATCACAGCAACTACTCGTAGATTGGTAGGTACACCGTCAATCTGCAAGATAGAGGAGAAGACTTTCAACAATTAGCTATATCAAAGTTTTATTTATAGTAGATACTATTTAATTGATAGCTGGCTATGAGAATAATATTTTTTTTAATGTGGCTTTTTTGGGATATCACAGAAATTCAGCTAAAAAAATTTCCTCCTACCTTGAATGTTATAATATGGCACAATATTTTTACAGCAGATGTGGACAATGCTAATAGTACCTCAGATTTGAACTAAATCATGTGAAGTTTCACAGCTCCAGATTAACCACCTTCTTTTCATCCTGCACCCTTTGCAGCCGAATTTTGAGCCTAAAGCCATCTAGCAAAAGAAATACTCATCACTCTATTAAAGAATTGCATTAAAAAGAGATTATTAACTGGCATGGAAGCTGTATCTAATGATGATAAAGTGCTGCAAAATAGCCAGGCAGCAATGGTGAAACCTGCCCCAAAATAGATAAGAATTTAATGAAACCATTGATACGAGTTCAGCTATAAAAATTTCCACAACCTAAATACAGGATGTGCATGAGTTCAACTATAAAAACAACCGTCATGCAGGCTTTTAAGAAAAGTAACCAGTAGACACTGAAAAGGTTATATGTTCTAATAGCACATAATTTCGCCGTCTATTGACTCTAAGACTGCAGTAAGCAGCAACGTAATTAAAGGTAAGATGTAGCTTAGCGGCTGAAAAGACGGGGGCGGGGGAGGGGGGGGGGGGGGGGGTTGTTCTTTGTTTGTTTTTTTAGGTTTAGCCACAACGATCCCCGCAAAAAAAATAGGTAAAGGGTCGCTTCAAATTGAAATAGGGCGTTCGTTAGCTTGAAGAAGGTGCTGCATGAGGGAATGACCCGGAGTGACGTAACCCTTGCTTCTTCAGTGGTAAACAACCGGGGTGGTGGAGTGACGAGCGAGTCGGGATGGTGTCTACCGGTCAGATTGCTTTACTACTCGTACTTACAGCAGTTGGTGGTGGTCAGGCAATCTGACTGATGGTGAGGATTACATCTAGGGAGGAGGCCAAAACACCCCCTTTTAATTTGGTAACTCTAAATAAACCTCAATCCCCTTTTTTGACTCTAAAAAAGCCCATTTTTACCCAATTGCATCACAGAGATTGGGTAGGGAGGGGATCTGTCAACTGGTTTGGGAAGCTAAATAGCTCAAAAATTAATCTTACATAATTTACAACAACTTTATAGTTCACATTCAATACAAATAAAAAAGCTAGCTAAATATCGGAAACTTTGATTTTCTATATTCTTTAATGTCACGAAATTCATTACCAACAACTATTAAGTCTAAGTTATCAGTGTAGCATTTATTAATATGCAGGGTCATGGCGGAATTAAACCTTTGCTGAGTCATACTGGTTCGTAAGTAGTTTTTCGTCCGCCTCATGGCTGAAAATGATCTTTCACTCACAGCATTGGTTGCAGGAAGTACCAATATCATTCGAATAAGTTTAATAACTTCATTAAACAAAAGCTTCTCCCCACAAGACATATTCTTAATAACCGGGATAATGTCATGCACTGTAGCATTCTCATCAATCGCATAATTGGCATGAAAACTATCAAGTTGTGCCAGTAAAGCATCCTTCTCAAAATCATTCCCGTAGAATTCAATAAGTTCATCCAAATCATCATCTTGTTTCCCAATAAGAAATTTTTCAAGCTTGGAATACATCTGGTAGCCTTCCTGTTCAAATCGATCAGTTATTTGAGCTATAACAATATCAAAGGCTTCAAAATATATTATTCTATAGTGATCTTCTGGAGTGATAATAGAAGCAGTAGTTGTTGTACTCCCTATTTCGTAACGACATGGCACTTTTCGCTTTCTTGGAAGAATGGGGTCCTGAATTTCAAGTTTTTCAGCTTGCTTGACCACATCTTGCCAAAACAGCTCGTATGCATCATCAGATCGTATGGACTACAAGCACAAAATTATTATTATATGCACAATGGTAAGCATATGAATGCCCTTACCTGCAATGTAGTAACAGTTTTCTTGGCTAAATCTTGTCCTTCTACTGCACTTAATTTAGTTAATTGCAGAGTTTTACTGAGATTGTCGGTGTGCCATAAAATAGTATGAATGAGTCGCACTCCAAAATAATAATCAAATGTTATCATCTGGCTACACACACCGCCAACACGAGCCCTCACATCTGAATCAATTCTTTCATCTAAAATTTCATCCCATAATTCTAACAAAACTGAGTAATTTTCAATGATGCTACTAAAAGTCTCATTGCGTATAGTCCATCTTGTGGGACAAAGAATACGAAAACCAGATGCATGATCACACATATTAACCTGAATACTTTTGAAATGATTTGCACGTTTTGGCGAATACTGAATGAGTTTACTTATTTCATGGGTTGTATCCATGCAAGAACGTAAAGGAGTAATGCTTTTAACCCTTTCGTTCCGGATCCCGCTTTAAAGCGGGTTAAGACCGATTGACTTCTCCGAATTTTAAAAATAGTTACTTTATAGCTAGAACCTTCAGATTGCATACACAGGTGCCCAATGCATTGGAGAAGCATCTAAAATAGCTTTCAGCCAGGACTGCTTCGACAGTACCTCACAGCAGTTGCGTTTATTTCTTCCTCGGCAAAAAACAACAACATCGGTTCTCCGTCGAATTTTAAAAAAAGTTACCGTCTTCACAGCAGCTTCATTTATGGATCCAGTCATCTCCAGAGCTTTGTAGAAGCAGCAAAAAATTGCTTGAGCTCAGTAGCCTTCCATAACACATTGAAACAACCGCTTCTTTGCCGACCAAGACTTTGCGGTTTGACTTACTGTCTCCTCCATTTTTTATAAAATCGCCAGTTCAACTGGGGACCTCCCTATTACGTACAGTCTTAGGTAATGCTTATTACATCATAGGAAAAAAGTGAGCGTGTCGTGTGACCTCGGTAACTATGCAAAAAAAATTTTTTTTCAAAGTCATTTTTTGGAAGATGGCGTCTAGAAGTTACAATGCGGTGCAAGTTTTAGACTTGCTTGATGTTGACTCTAGCGACTCAGGATCAAGCGGAGAGAAGGGAGACGACATCTAGGGCTATAGGAGGCCCTATCAGGGTTGGTGGACCAGACCCCGTCAACTCTGATACTGAAAATAGGAGTCAAGAAGATGATCGAGGTAAGCTTGTCTTTCTCTTGTCTTTCTCTTGAAAAATAGCAAGCTTCTGTTGTGGAAAGGACTTATTTATAGCTATATTGAGATAGAGTAAGCTGTTTAGCTATATTTCATTGAGTTTTGAGATTTGAAAGTGGCTTGTGGTTTTTTGAACAAATTCAAATTTTCAAAAAAATTAAAAAAAGTTTTTACCACATATACTACTAGGACCAGATGTGAATGCAGTCACCGACCCAGATTACGCAGATGAGGGGACAGGAGCAGAGTCTTCCAGTGATGAAGGAGAGGATACCGGACCTGAGTCTTCCAATAATGAAACACGAATAGGCAGCAGGTTCCAGTGATGAAGAAGAGGAAGTGGCTCCTCCTGCTCCGAGTTCTGGACGTCCTCGCTGTCGGAGAAGGCGGGAATTGAAGAACAAGAGTCGGGTGGATGAGGTAGGGGGAGAGTGGAAGAAAGATGACAACACACCCATTGATATTCCATAATCTTTTGTGTGAAGGACCACAGACTTTGATATTTGTGGCTGCTCCTCCCCCCCCCCCTGAACATCCCAAAAGTTGTAATATGTATTGTTATTGTCGTTGCCGTTGTCTGTGTTTTTGTGGTGTTGTAGTGGAGCTTCACACTCGATGTATATGTGTGTGCGTGGAGTTGAAATGTTATTCTGGCGCTTCCAGATCTAACCGGGGAGGGAACGAACTCGGGGGGGGGGGGTCTTTTCCAATCGGGGCTACTATGCCCATGTAAGTTGAATTTCATGTATGTGTGTGTGTGTGTGTATACCAGTCAATTTATATTATACATTTATTTTTATGATCTGTATTCACCTGTATCTTCTTTTTTCTAGTGTGTGTGTGTGTATGTGTGTGTGTGCATTTGTGGAATGAGAGAGAGCATCCGTGGACAAACAGTATGTGGCGCTTCCGTATACAACCTGGGAGGGAACTCTGGATCTTTTTGGATCTTGACTACTATGCCCATGTAAGTTGAATTTCACGTGTGTGTGTGTGTGTGGTGTGTACACCAGTCAATTTATGTATAATAAAATATACATTTATTTTTATGATCTGTATTCACCTGTAGCTTCTTTTTTCTTGTGTGTGTGTGTGTGTGTGTGTGTATGTGTGTACGTGCATTTGTGGAAAGAGAGAGAGAGCAACCATGAACAAACAGTATGTGGCGTTTCAGGATCCAACCTGAGAGAGAACAAACTCGGTGGTCTTTTTCGGTCTGTGACATCATCCATGCCTGGTAAGTTGAATTTCATTTTTTCAACTTACTGATATTTGGGGGGTTATGGTACAAGAATGTCAGTGAAAAGTAATGATGGGGGAGGGGAGGTTATGGTACAAGAATGTCAGTGAAAAGTAATGACGGGGGAGGGGGTGCTCAATTCAGCGAGGCCAGCTGTTATGTTACAAATGTCATTGTTGTCTTGTGTTTTTTTGGTATTGTATGGAGGTTCCGGATCCTATGGGAGGGATCGTTCAGTCTGTGACACCATCCATGCCGGGTAAGTTGAATTCCACGTGTGTGCTTGTACTGCTTTTCATTTTCAAAGTACACTTTCTCAATACATGTTTCTCTCATGTACAGTGTAGAGTATACATACCAGGGTTCATACAGTGGGAGGCATGGCTGGGTTCCCCCCTAGAATTTTGGGAGTTGAATAGAAATGAACATTTAGGAAGCATTTATTTTTAGTCTGATATTGTATCCCATTATGTTCCTATCATAACTGAGCCATTTAGTGCATAGGACCGAACACTGATCATCAGTGTGAAGTATAGACTCGTATGCAAAGATGTGCATCAAAGTAGTGTAGGTTCAAAAAAATGGGTGTGGCGAAGTACACTCGGAGCCCCACCCCAAACAATAATCCTGTATGAAACCGCATACAATACATCATAAAGTTGCAATTATATGGATCATGAATAATTTGTTGTTTGTATTACAAATATCTTTGTTGTTTGTGTTTTTGTGTATATGAAATTGTTTTGTAGTGGAGCTCGACGTCCGATGGCATACGTTCCTTGTGGACACTCATAGATGTCTCCTACATGATCACAATCAGCACCACACACAACAAACAACATATTTTATTGTTGAACTAATATAATATTGGTATATAATGCATCAAACAATATTATTTCTATTTTATTTTATTTTTTTATTGATGGGAAAAGTGGATTTTTTTTGGGGGAAAAAATTTTTTTTTTTAAGTATTAGTAGATGGCTTAAATATTATTCAATTTTCTCAATCAAAAAATGAGGGGAATCCCAAACTCTTGGTCTATTTAGTGATATATGGTTGCTATGAGGTTTTCCCAGCCAGCATCGAGTTAAAAAAATAAAACGGCAATGCTCTATTCCGCGGTAGAAAATTAGATTTTTCCGCGCGCGTCAAAACAATTCAGGAACGAGAGGGTTAAAGGTGTCTGATACACACAGAATCAAAACATGTCCGTAACAATGTATGTACAAAGCTCTTTTCTCCTCATTTAATAGTTGTGATTTCACTCCATTTCTGTGGCCAGACATGTTGGCCTCCCCATCATAGCACTGACCTCTGCATCTGGAAATACTCAAATCAAACCTCAATAAAGTATCCTTTATCGTAGCTACAATGGTATCAGCATTGATATTAGGAATTTGATAAAACCCTACAAAATCTTCATTCACTTCTAGCTCATTGCTCACGTACCTAAAGCAGATCACTAACTGTTCCTTATTCGAGGAATCCACACATTCATCTACCATTATAGAATAATAACCAGCTTCCTTAACGTTCTTTATTACAGCTTGTAAAACTTGGCATGCCATGATCTTTAAAATTTCATTCTGAATTTCACCACTTGTGTACTTGTCGGCCTTCCTTTTTAGCCAATCAATTAATTCCTGAATGTGAAGGTAAACAAATATCTTAACAATTTCTAATTACCTACAGCAGAATTAAAACTCACCTTGTTGTCAGAGCTTCGTAATTTTAACAACTGGATAAAATTACTTTCATAATCATCATGACCTCTAATGGCAATACCCTGTCTTCCTAAATAATGTAGTGACTCAATGATGATCATCAACATTCTTCCATTCTGCTCTTTTTCAATAGAATGTGAATGAGAAAGCATTTCACCTATATTTTGTGGTGTGCTATTATTCATCTTCATCACTGCATCGTGATGATATCGTGAAGATTGATGCCTCCTATTAAAATAACCATATTGACAATCCTAGCTAGTTGTGTACTGCTTATAATAGATGTTCACTCACTTGAAACTGGCTCAGGCATCCTTCCAATTAATAAATCCTTTAGTAATAAAGGCTAGATCTCTTTTACCATAGAGGCCGCAAGGAAGTAAATTAGTCTATTCTGCCGCTGAACAGAAGAAACATACTACAGAGTCGTTGGCCTCATTGTAATCAAGCCATGGCCACCTCTGAAAACAGGAAGAATTGAAAGATCTCTTGTCACCTTTGCTGCCAAAGGAGCGCTTTGGAAATGCAAAATTTACCGGTTGATTTGCAGACTGGCCAGAAGCTGCACAAGTGCTAGTACTGGTAGTAGTGGCCATCACTTAACCGCCTGAGGTATAGGTAAAGGGTCGATAGAGTGATGTTATGCCCAAAGTGGGTGTGGCTTCACAAAAGAATTGGTCAGGCAACTGCCGGACCCAGCGCTATGCCTATGAGTTTGCTGGCTAACCCAGGTACTCGATATAACACAGAGTCACCTTGATTAAACAGTCTTAGCTTGCTATTCTTGTTAGCCTGTTTTGTCCTAATCTCCCTACACTTGGTCAGCTTCAGCATAGCGATGTCCCTGATGAAAGACAAACGATCAGCAACTTCGTTTACCCACTCACAAGCATTGAGTGTGTTCTCTTTAGTTTCATACCAGTTGTGATACAAGATGTCTAATGGTTTCCTGACCTGGTGACCGTAAACCAACTGAAAGGGACTAAAACCGCTATCAGCATGGGGTATCTGTCGCAATACTAAGAGAATGTAAGGGATTTGCTGGGACCACTCAAGTTTGGTTTGTCACACTTAGCCAATATGTTTTTGAATGTCTTATGCATTCTCTCCACCTGACCATTGGTTTGGGGATGGTGGTATCTTGTCAATCCCAACTAGTTCACAAAGTTCCTTCAACAACTTGCTCTGGAACTGTGTGCCTTTGTCTGATAGAAGTGTAGCTGGTAATGCTGTCCTAGAAAATATCTGCCACAAACCCTCGGCTATGCACTTGGCAGAAATGGAGCAGGCTGATTTCTTGCTGAACCAGTGCCTGCTTATGCAAGCCATGGTAGAGAACTCTGAGTCGCTCCAGCGCCCGACAACTCCAGTGCCCGGGCCTTTGGCTCCTCAGAGGCAGAGGAAAAGGAGGGTACAGGCCTGCTTCGCATGGAATGACGGCAGGCCTTGTGCGGCGGTGCCGTGCCGTTTCTCCCACTGCTGTGCCCGGTTGGGGATCATGCTAGGAGGTTTTGCCCTCCTGCGTTTGAAGCGCCTCCTGAGGAGGAGGGTCGTCGTGGCCTTAACTGGTAGTTGTCCAGGGACATTCTGTGGCTATTTTGTGTGGAACTTTGTTGTGTGATGAGTTAGCTTGTGGTTCATTCTTATTATGTTGATTATAAAAAAAAAAAGTTTGTTAGTATACGTGGCATGTGCCAGTAGCAGTGGTTGCAATGGAGAGTAAGGGTACTTGGACCTGTTGATCCTTCTCCCGCAAAACTGGTCCATGTGAACCGTTTTGGGCTGGTCCCGAGAGGCCATGCATCGGGGAAGTGGAGGATGTTAATCATGGACCTTTCATTTCCCGCTGGGAATAGTGTCAATGATGGAATTGACCCAGGGTTATGCAGTCTGCAGTATACATCAGTGGATTTTGCCTGTCACAAGGTCCTGGAGTTGGGGCAGGGGGCAAATCTAGCGAAGTTTGACGTATCAGGCATTCAGGACAGTGCCAGTCCATCCTGATGACCGGCACCTCTTGGGTATGCAGTGGCGGGGCCGCACCTACGTAGATAAAGTGCTCCCCTTTGGCCTCCGATCAGCACTGAAGCTGTATAATGCCATTGCCGATGGTCTGTTGTGGATCTTGGCTAACACTGACCAGGTGATGTGCATCCACTACTTGGATGATTTCTTACTATTTGGAGCACCAGACTCATGTCAGTGTGGGGTGTCCTTAGAAAGGGCACTCGTCCGGTGCAAGGGGTTGGGTGTGCTGATAGCCATGGCAAAGACTGAGGGCCCCGCCACCAAATTGACTTTCCTGGGGATAGAGTTGGATACGGCCTCATTGACGATAAGCCTTCCCCGGGAAAAGCTGGAATGCCTGTGTACCATGATTCGGGATTGGGAGTCAAAGAAGTCTTGCACCAAGAGGGAGTTGCTGTCACTGATTGGGTACTTACAGCACGCGTGTCTGGTTATTAAACCGGGCCGGTCCTTCCTCCGGCAAATGATTGACCTTTCAGCCGGGGCGAGAGCACTGCACCATAGGGTGCGGCTGAATGCAGGCTTCCGGTCAGACTTTAAATGGTGGAACTGTTTTTTGCCTGTGTGGGATGGCACTTGCCCGATGTCCAGCGTGGTTAAGGGCGAGCCACAAGTGGTGCTCACTACTGATATGTCAGGTGCATGGGGTTGCAGGGCCTATACATGCACAGGTCTCTGGTTCCAACTCAAGTTTCCTGATAGCTGGTCAGAGATTCATATTACGGTGAAGGAGCTACTGCCGATTGTTATGGCAGTGGCCGTGTGAGGGCGCCTCTGGAAGGGTGCAACGGTGTCTTGCAGATGCGACAACATGGCGGTAGTTGCAATCGTTACTCCGGCAAAAGTAAAATGGACTGGGCAATGCACCTGATGTGGTGTTTATCTTTTTTCTTGGCACGATGGGACGTGACATTAGTCTGTCAGCACATCCCTGGTGTCAACAATGGCGCAGCTGATGCGTTATCTAGGGATTCTCTCCTTTTATTCCAGCAGCTGGTGCCGGAGTCAGCGGCAGAGGCCACCCACATCCCGGTGGGACTCCTCCAGTGCCTGGTCAGAGACACCCCGGATTGGACCAAAGTGGACTGGGTGACCCTGTTCAGAGGTTCTATATGATGGGCTTGGCCGAATCTACACATAAACTTTATGCTTGTGGGGTGAGACGATTCATGGGGATATGCGCTACGGCCGGCCGAGCTCCAAAGCCAGCGGATGAAGACACACTGTGCCATTTCGCTGCCTCGTTGGCAGTGGATGGTCTCCGCCACAGGACAATTAAGTCGTATATGGCAAGAGTGCGTCACCTTCATATCTCGGAGGGCTACGGGGATCCATTCTCGGCTGGCTTGCATAGGTTACACTACGTCTTGCGGGGTGTGAAGCGTGCTGAAGGCATGGCAGGGGTGTCAAAGCGTGAGCGTAGGCCTATTACACCTGACTTGCTTCGCAAGATCAAAGGAGTGTGGAACCCTCGTGCACACGAGGCAGATGTGGTCATGCTTTGGGCGGCATGCTGCCTGGCATTTTTCGGCTTTATGTGGATCGGGGAACTGACAGTGCCATCGGACGATGGCTACGATGCCTCTGGTCATCACTTGTCATGGGGAGATGTGTTGGTCGATGATCCTGCCCACCCTTCAAGAATAGAAGTTCGTATTAAAGCCTCGAAGACAGACCCTTTCCGACAAGGGATTTCTATTTTTATTGGCAGAGTGGCATCCGATCTCTGTCCAGTGGCTGCCATGTTGGCTTACTTGGTGGTGCGAGGCAAAAGTGCTTGACCTCTGTTCAGATTCATTGATGGCAAGCTTCTAACCAGACAGCGCCTGGTTACTGCAGTCAAGGTTGCACTGGAAGAAGCAGGCGTTGAGCCAGGTCAATACTCTGGACACAGTTTCCGCATTGGTGCAGCCACTACGGCGGAAGCTAGGGGCCTGGAGGACTCCACAGTTAGGACCTTGGGACGGTGGAAAAGTCTCGCGTACTTGGAATACATAAAGATTCCAAGGGCACAGTTTGCATCGTATACAGCAAGAATTTGTTGAACTCGCAAGTGTACTGGAACGGGTGGCTGTTGCTGTTGGTAATACACACTTACTGCAGTTCCTGTGGTGTCTGTTTAGGTAGCTGTTGTTTGTGTATTGCATTCTTGTTACAGTTATTGTAGTTGTTGTTTATTAATTATACTATTGGGGTCTCTCTCCCCCCCTTCTCTGTCTTAGTCTTGGCCTGGGGCGGGTGGTCGTGCCTCCATTGGCGGAATTAAAGGGGCTTGCCCCGCCCCGTTAATTACACCCCAGTCAGCCCAAGCTGATTTGGGGGCGGGGTGTCCGGCTCCACCTGAGCGAAAAGACTCAGCTACTAGAGCTGCGGCCATGGGAGAGCAGCTGGGGAGGGATGACAAGGTAAGTAGGTGTACATAATAATAGTGGTAACATTAATTGGCATTTGTATGTGGGAATAATGGTTCACTGCCGGGGCATGAGAGGGCTGGCAGTGAACTAAGGTGTTTTCAAGGTACAAGCTGCAGGATTAAACAGTGTTTAATGAATTATAGTTTTTGAAGTAGAATACCTAGAACAAATTGTAAGCTTTATAGTGCACTTGTCTTTTGTTTTTTAGTAGAGAATTAACGAGGAAACAAAAGTAGGTGTGGCTTTTTGCGTCTTAAAATCTGAACCCCCCAATGCGAACATCTGGCTACGGGCCTGTCACTCGCTTTCACTCACCAATTAACAACTGTGCTGGCCATTTGAGACATCAGTCATTTCTCCACTACATTGCTACATAGCTGCTGAAGCAGAAAGTCTTGGACTTTGCATAGTTGCCAACCGTCCCGAAACGTCCGGGACAGTCCCGGAATTATCTGCTCTGTTCCGTCCCGTAGCGGAAGTGTGAACTGTCTATTGTGTGTCCCTGAAGCGTCAGGGGAATTTGCTCCCACTACACTTACTTTTACATCCATGAATTTAGGCAAAGCAGAGGCTCTTTACTTATCACAACGAATCGTCCACATCCTATAAACTTACTGAACGGCTCGAGTATGCATGCATTTTTATTTAATAAATTAATTCTTGCATAAGTGAATTTTCGCCACAATTAGTTATTGGTGATCTTTACCTATTGTCCTCCGCACGGCTTCTCCACCCCCACTAAGAGGAAGAGAGTTTCCTACTTTGATCCAAAGTGGATTGAAGAATATAAAGGGATAGGGAGAAGCCACAAAGGTATCATGATAGCCTTTATGCCAGACACTACAAATGTAATGAAAGGAGTTCAGAAACTGATAAAAAGAGAAAAACCCCATCTTTATGATGCTGGTTGCATTTGTCACCTTGCTGACTTGTGTGTCAAGGCTGGAATGGCTGCTCTGCCAGTTGATATAGATCAATTATTTATCAATTATTTATTGACATCTATTTTTACTTTCAACACAGCAGCAAAAGAAATCAACAGTTTTTTTTTATATGTGGTATTCCTTCTATATTAATGAACCCAAAGTTCTCTTGAAGCATTGTCAAACTAGGTGGTTGAGTCTACTGCGATGTGTACGAAGGTATTTAGATTTGCTTGATGGTCTTTTATCGTACTTCCGCTCTTGTGACGACCAAACTGCCAAAGTAGTTAGCATTACTGAAAGACTTGAAAATCCACTAACAAAGCCCATTCTTCACTTTCTCAATCATGTTCTACCATCCATAGATAGATTCAATAGGTCTTTCCAAAGTCAAATGAGAACAAAACGTGTGAGTTGTATACAGATATTGTCAGGCTTACAAAAATTTATGCTGTCAGTTTCCTAACCGAAGTAGCTGTTCGTAAAGCTGGAGAAAATATTCATTTGGTTGACATGGACAAAGTTAAATTGGATGAAAACTTAAGTATTGGAGATGAGACATGGCTGTGTATTAGTGCTCTTGAAAGAGATGGACATAAAACCATTTTTTCAGCATGTCAAAGCTTTCTATTCAGCTACTCTTCAGAAAATGTTCAAGAAAATTCCATTTGGTGACACAATTCTACAAGATTTGGGTATTGTCCAACCAATTAAGACAAAGTCTTACACTGAAGATACCATTAAGAGACTTGCCAAGAGGTTCCCTTCATCTTCTTGTTCAGGAATTTACGGATGTTCTTCTTTGTCCAGAAGACCTTCCTGCTCTAAAGTATTATAAGGATTGATGGAGTTGAGAAACCACGTCCTGGATTTTTTTGGTCGGAAGTTGGTAAAATTAAAACCCTACTAGGAGAGTTAAGGTTTGCCAATTTGGCAAAGCTTATGGCTGGACTGTTAGCAATACCATCGTCTAATGCTGACTCTGAGCGTGTGTTTTCAATCCTAAGAAAAATACATACAGATCAAAGATCAAACCTGGATCAAAGCACAGTTGTAGCATTGATGTCACTGAAGTTTAATTGTGATGACTGTTGCCATGAAGTTAAGTTTGAACCTGAACTGTTAAAGACATGCAAGAAAGCTACCAGTACTCACTTGGGGAAATAGACTTTGTTATTAAAATTATTTATCATTGGGCAATTAATTATTAATTTCTTTAATAAATGGATGTGGTTTGGGTGTGGCATAGTGTCCCTGAAGTTCGATTTGAAAAGTTGGCAACTATGACTTTGCCTCACCAGTCTCTATTCAGATGTGACAACTCAAGTTAATTAGAAAACACATGGACTTGTTTGCACTAAAGGCCTCCATTGCAAAATCATGACCTGGAGGAAGAACAACAACAACAATTTTGTGTTTGGGAGCGAGGGGCATATTTTCACTCAAGCGCTAATTATAACAGTTTTTTTTAGTTGCCATAATCCTAATAGGGTTTGGGTAGAGGGTAACTAGCAGTAAAGTCTAGAGAGATTAGGAATGGGTAAAGGGTATTTGCAGCTGCAAGCAAGGTAATCAATTTTGGTAATGGGTTTTTGCTAACCATACTAATCTGAGCTAAAAGTTTGGAGTTTGTATAGAATCAAATCCTTGCATAAGTCAGTTTTTACAGGCCAGGAGAACAGTATAGGGCATATAGTCAATGGGTATCATACAGTTCACATGGAGATTTAGTGCAGAATAGAAATCTACATCAAAGTAGCTAATTATTGTATAAGTTTTAGAAATGATACCAGATAATGCAGACAGAAATCATTCTGTTGAACCCAGAAGGTATTATAGCAACGTTCAGGAAAGTTCATTTGTACTGGTGGAGGCCAGGAACCTCCAAGGTGGGCCTAGAAGGTACTATAGAAAACGTTCTGGAAAGTTCACTGTACTGGTGGAGGCCAGGAACCTTCCAGGTGGGCCTAGAAAGTACTATAGAAAAAGTGCAGGGAAGTTCATCTGCACTGGTACAGGACACAAACCTTCCAGGTGGACCTAGAAGATACTATAAAATAGTGCAGGATAGTTCATCTGTACTTATACAGGCCAGGTAGGCCTAGGTACTGTAGAAAAAGTGCAGAAAAATTCATCAGTATTGGTGTAAGCCAGAACCTTCCAGTTCACCTGGAAGATACTGTAGTAAAAGTACAGGAAGTTCACCTGTTGTGCTACAGGATATATAATCTGCTGTAAGAATTCAGCTGACCTGGTACAGGCAATGTGAAGTACAGACCATAAACTAAACTGTCCTATACAATTCCTGAAGTCGGGAAATTCCAGATTTTTTCCAGTGTATTAAGCTCCAATTGACGAGACAAGATCATTTGATGGCCACTAACACTGTCTTGACTGGACTGATTGTCATTACAACAATATAAATGAAAAAAATAGGTTTGACTAACTGGCATTACATCTATTCATATGATCCACTTCATTATTGCTAGCAGTTTGATTATTCTTAGAATAGTGATCACGGCACTGATTGAAACTAACATCATGTTGTGGCAAAGGTGGAATAGAAATAGAAATCTAAGTAATTCAGTGCTGGCGGAAGGACTTTTAAAGTGGTGAGGCACCTTGCTCTTGGTCTGCTGATGACTCTGATTGAAGGGACCATGACAAAAAACACTCTCACTAAGATACAATTTACTCACATTTTTGAGCACATCTTCATTGATACTGTTTGAAAAATGATTACAGATTTAAACAAGTTATGACTTTACAACACTACAGCAAAAGATTATAAGTCTGACTCTGTAAATGTTCCAAACATTGTTTGTCGATGATCAGACAAATCAACAAAATTGTTTGCTATGCTAATAAGAGATAAACTATCAGTCCTTTCTTTATGAGTATGTAACATCATTGAATTGTTCAAACGACTTTCAGTCATAGTTGACCACAAATAAGATTTAACTCTCTTGAGAGAGCTAAATGACCGTTCACTTATCGCATTAGTCGCTGGCATAACTAAAATTTGAGAAACAAGTGAACACACTTGTGAAATTAGCTCCCTTTGCGATATGGAACTACGTCTTAAATATTTTAATAATGGAATGTATATCACTACCTGCATCTGCAGGGGTGGCTCCGCCAATTTTAAAGTGGTCAGGCCAGGAAGTGGGTGTGGTTTAAGTGTGAAATTTTTTGTTTTAATTAATCATTGGAAAATTGAAAACAATAATACATCATAAGGAAATTGAAATACAAAAAAGTTCAAAATTTTCCAAAAACTTGTAGTCTACGTTCATTTTACATACAAATTCATTGCACACATCTGTAATGTTTACTTCGTCTACCAAATCCTTGTGAACGTGAATTGTCATTAAAGAGTTCAATCGCTCCTGCAACATTGTGGAACGCAAGTATGATTTACTCTACGCAATACGCTAAAAGAGCGCTTACAAGTGGAGTTAGCTGGCATTACTAATATTAGGTTTGCCAATAGCACAGCCTCATGAATTAATTGCCGTTCTATCAAGACTATTTCTAATAATTTTACTTTGCTTGATTGTATCTGAACACACCAGATTAGTGAATGTCCATAGCAATGTGTATACAAAGCTCTGGGTTATTCTTTTGCTATTTGAGTTGCAACACCATTTTTCAAGCCACACATTGATGATGCTCCATCATAGCACTGGCCCCTCAATTTTGTTATACTCAAATTCAATCTTAAAAGAAAATCTTTAATAACATGCTCTAATACTGATGCCTGTGTGGAGCCAACTTGATATAACCTCATAAACTCTTCATGAGCTTCCAATGAGTTATCAATCCACCAACAACAAATAACTACTTGTTCTGAATTGGAACAATCTGTGGTCTCATCAATCATATAGCAAAATTTCCGGTGCACAAGCATTGGTATGTTGCAGCACCCTTAATCACATTTTCTCACATGGACAGCAAAATATTGTACTAAGCCGATGTATAAGATTGCACTTGACATTTGAGGTTTTGTCCATGTTACTGCCGGCTTACCAGTGGGCTAAATGTTTTTATCTTTTTCCTTTTTTTTTTTTTTTTTAGTTAGTGTATCAGTGTAGTACCACACCACAGTAGAGAACTTTAAATTATTAGTTTGATGTGATTGCTGTTTATTAGCCTGCATGTATTTGTGTGTGTACTTATATGGCTAAACTTCCCTCATTCACATTATTGTTTATTCCCTAGTTTCCCATAAGGTTGCATCTTTCATCAAATTTGATATGGTTCATTTCATCAGCTAACTATATATTATCTCTATTAACACTTTCATTGTTCTGTTCCTCACTCAACTTCACACATCTTATAATGTAGTGTCTCATATTATTGTTCAGATCTACCTTAGCAATGAAAACTGTTTGCTCAAACCTCTGTCATTCTTACCTAAGGGTTGAGTAAGCCTTAACGACTTACTTGCCTTGGCAGTGGACTGTGAGCTGCTTATACCAGTATCGAGGACAAGTAGATCACTGGCGGCAGTCTAAGTACTCTGTCTCTAGGCTCCATGTGTGTTGAACATTATTTCATAAAGAAATCAATCGATGGAATGTTAAAAAAAAGTGTTTTGTATAGTAGTGCTCAATCTTCCCAGTACAATTTAAGTGGTAGTCAGGTGACTCAGCAAGTATTTCAATGTATATATTATTGTCATTAGATAGAATTTTTCTTATGACTATGGTCTACTCAATCTGTTCATGTACAACTACTATTTTGGACTCCTCAATAATAATTTATACATTTGTACAAACTTAGTCAAAATCTGGATGTAGTCCAATTGTGACAGATCTACCTCATTAATGTATTAGAATGTTTATGTAATTCATGACATATATTAATGAAAAATAAACAGTCTAAATTGTAACATTATCATTAAAATAATTAATAAAATTATAATTATAATAGTGATAGTTAGGAATACTGTTAAAGTAGCAGTTGCAATTTTATATGAGTCTTGCACTATTACAACACCTATAAAGTAATATTTTAGATTACTAGTTTTATAGAGTACAACTTGAGTCCATGCAATGTCAGTCTAAACAAGCGAACAAGTGAACAAGTCACATTTGAGAGTATTCAATTGAAAATTTAATGTATTTTATGGCCCATGAGACATTGCCATGTTACATTATAGATTAGTGGGCAATACATCATCAATAATTTAAGTGAGTATATATTAGCTTAACATAGCATAGTTTAATTATTAAGAACGTTTCGGTCCGTGGACAAGCTAATATAATATACTCATTCAGGTTGATACTCATAGCAATGAGCCTCTACAATATCATCAATAATTTTAAAAGAAAATCAGGTTCATGGAATTTATGTGATCCTTTAAACAAGTTTTTGGTTCTTGAAACCTAATTTTAAAAGGGTAACTGCCACCATTTTTTTGAGTCATTCAGTAGATAATAACACAGTATCACTTCAAAAAATTTGACAGTGCTTGGTCAAGTAGTTCCTGAGTTATGGGCCTTTGAAAATGCATCCTACTCCCACGCTAATTAAGTAGGCCAACTGGTTGATTATGTCACAAGTTGAGTACCTCATAGATCAGCGTGCTTGTGTAAACTTCGAGGTTTAGTGCTCAGTCATCGGATCTGATTGCCACTACTGCTACTTGTGGAAATATGGTCAAGACTTGTGTTGCTGTACGCTGCAATAACAGCAACCACGATGGAGTAAGTCTGCACAAGTTTCCCAGCAACAGTGCTCTGAAGAAAAAATGGGTAGATCAGGTGAAAAGGCATAGAGACAAATGGGAACCCACTGCATACTCTGAGCTGTGCAGTCAGCATTTCGAGCCATCATGTTTTACGGCTGATTCTATCCTTTCCCAATCACTGGGGTTGGGCAAGAAGAGAGCTTGTCTTAAGCCTGATGCAGTACCCACACTGTTCCACAAGCCTGTGTGTGAAAAAAGGAAGCAGAAGGGGGATGTCTGCCACCAAAGAAGCGATCTGCTTTTGAGAAACGTGAACGGTGTAGAGTAAGCGAAATGTTTTTTTAAAATCACTCATTTTAAGTACAATGATAGGCTGTAGAGGAAGCAATAAAAGAACTGGGAGAAACAGACAATTCAATTTCACTGAATCATATTGTGAGTTATTTCCCTGACAAATTTTGTGACAACATATCTTATGGGTTTAAGGAATCCGAGCCTAATGATGCTGCAATTCAAGTTTCGGTACAAACCCAGAGTAACCCCATGCTCCATAGTGTTGGTAAGATATGTTGTACATAATAATGGGCTTACATGAACTTTTTGTTTTTATCATACAGGTGTTCAGACTGTAGTGGCGGCCACAAAAGATGCTGCTATTCAGTGTTCACTTTTGCCTGCTCCTCCTCTGGCCTTGCATAAGGTCAATAGCTCACATACTACAGTCACTGATGAACATATGGGTGTTACTGACACCGACGATGTAACGACTGAAGCAGATGACAGTGAAACTGATTACATAGTTGAAAAAGATGATGATGTGGGTGAAAGGTAAAATAATAATAATAATACTACTAATAATAAATTAATTAAGCATTATAATTCCATAGCTTGAATGTTAAGCCTCTTCATTTCAAAGTCAAGTACATAGTGTTTGAAGACAACTTGCTTTCTCTTTTCAAAAGATGCTTCAAATGTGGATACAAGTCAGCTCAAGTCACCAGTACAACGATCGGAACTTATGTAAAACTGAAACAGCGGTGCTGTGCTTGCCTAAATGTGTTTGTCTGGGACAGCCAGCCATTCATACAGAATCAGCCAGCCTGTAATATTCTATTATCAGCTGCAATTTTGTTTTCTGGTGCACTACCAACTATGACCCTACGTGTTTTTCAAAACATGGGTTGTGCCACAATCGCTGAGAGAACATTTTTCCGGCATCAGCAACATTTTCTTCATCACACTGTTTCTGCTGTGTGGCAGAAACATCAGACAATGATACTGGACAAGCTGAGCCTGGAAAATAAAGCGCTTGTCTTGGGCAGAGCTGACAGTCCTGGTCATTCAGCCAAATTTGGCAGCTACACAACTATGGAATTGGAGAAAGAGCTTGTCATAGATGTACAGCTGGTTCAGGTAAATACTCAACACATATCATTACTATGAATTATTATTACTATAATACGTTTTAGAGCAATGAAGTTAATGGAAGTTACCATATGGAGGAGGGTCTAGTACGGTCAGTGAAATGCTTAAAAGAAGAAAATTGAGATTGCTACCACAGTGACTGACAGACACAAGCAGATTGCCAAATGGATTCGTGAAAATCTGACATCAACAGATCATCGTTACGACATTTGGCATTTGGCTAAGTGTAAGTTACATTGTTATCACTAGGAATTTGACCATTTTACAAATATTTTTGACATACTCAGCATTCAAGAAAAAGGTGATTGCTTGAGCGAAAGAGAAAGACTGCGAGCTTGTTAGGGACTGGAAACAGAGCTTACTGAATCATCTGTATTGGTCAGCTGTGTCCACTCCAGATGGAAATGGAGAAGTTATCCAGGCAAGTGGATGTCACTGGATAATCATATCCACAACAAACACTAACGGCATGGTAAGAACTTTCCTAAATGTTCCCATGGGAGATTACGTAGGAGGAGAAAAAAGAAGTGGTTTAAACGACGCAAGTATAATGAATGTGGTATATATCATAAATACTGAATACATGTATTTATAACCCTCATAGATACTAAGGCCAGTGAGAAGTTAAGTGCAATTATTCTGAACAAGCACTTTTGCACTGATATGAAAAAATCTCAGCAGTTCACCAAACTTCGAACTGTGAAGCCTTTCATAGCTTATTGATTACCTTTGCTCCGAAGGCATTGAGTTACTACGGCATGCTTTCCAGGTCAGTATAACCTGCACTGCACTATAGTAAATACTTGTTTGGTTGTTAGTTTTATGAAGATATGCAATCCTGAATTATGACATTACCACGCTAAAGTTGGCAGTCCTACATTACAATGAAAACAGCCGCAGAGGACAGGCAAAAACTAAGCAAGGGGAGAAAAGATATTGTTTTGTATCCCAAGTACAAATCTGGTGGACACATTGTCAGAAAAATCGTAGAAAAATCTACTTACGGTAAATAAACTATATATTATATCATCAATTTCTGCTCTTATATACCCAATGGCTTAAATATTCATAGGGTATGTGCAAGACCTCTTTTGTGCACTATGGGATGTTATGTTGAAAGAATGTGAAGTACCAGTTATGATGTTGCCACCACCTGCACTCTGTGATAGTTTGGAAAAACCTGAAAAACAGAAGGCAATTGCTGAATATCAGACCAGATTTTCAAATAATTGTGTGTGTGTGTGTGTAATTGGTTATATTGTTGGATGAAATCCTGTGTAATTATCAGATGGATTTGTCTTTTATTTTCTTGACAGCACAAGCAGGTAATACAACCCTGACATTACGGCCAATCCAT
>WLWD01001380.1_pt1 | contig 58759 bp, 43 predicted proteins | sample 6712731 | NCBI WGS metagenome assembly WLWD01 (sample SAMN12718690, study PRJNA576275) | sponge metagenome | isolation source: marine sponge | host: Mycale hentscheli | place: New Zealand: South Island, Marlborough, Capsize Point | collected 2014-11-01 | reverse complement strand
TGTACAACATGTCATTGGCTTCAGATTGTAATATTCCACAAAGTCTTACACAATCAGTTGTCAGGAAGACATTATGACTTTCAACATTAGCTTACCATTGAGCAGAAAATGTCCCAATTGACATAATTATCCAAAGCAAGCAGCGCATTTCCATAGCACAAAATCCAGGCAAACGAAGAAATGGGCTCAATTCGTATCTGCGCAGCTCAACAGAATTTTATTCAACCAAAGACGAGACTCCAGCATAAGAGATTGACGACGAAGTAGAAGAAGTCAATTGTAAGTAGCCATGATTTCTATTAGCAGCGGTAAGTTATAACACTAAAGCTGAATGCATATAAAATCAACTTGGTAACACGCCCATGCACCTACCACATAAGGGAAAAGACGTCATCCGGCGTCACACACCTTACCGTCACACAATTGTCAATAAACTCCGCCTTCTAGTTTGGATGCGCATTTATTAGAAATTTGTTGACGTGTCTTCTTACTACAATTGATTTCTTCGACTTCGTCAATCTCTTCTGCTGGAGTCTCGTCTATGGTTGAATAAAATGCTGTTGAGCTGCGCAGAGTTGGAAAAGATACTATCCCGTGAATTGTGCGACACAAAGATTTGGATCCGACTTGCTCAAAAACTGAGCGAACGTCTAGTCATTTCTAAAGACGTTTACAAAATCATCACGTCACTCAGTGGTGGGGTGAACTCTCAAGTAATAGCCAGGTACATCCTACGCCAAGTGGGGGAGAAGGTTGAGAGCGAGGACCAAGCATACTCTACATTTATTGAGGTATTGTCTGAACTGAACTTACATTCATTGTGTGCTGAAATTACTTTGTTGAGGTCCTTCACTGGGTCATCACAAACTTGTGATATGTTGTCAGCTAAAGATATTCCTGCTTTAATGAAAAAACTTGCTCCAGTAGCATATAAATGGTATGAAATAGGTATTGCATTAATTTTACCCAGAAATGTAATGAAGGAGTGTGAAAGCAAAGGCAATAACATTCTTAAACTTAACGAAGTGATATACGAGTGGGTGATGGGAAACCACGAGCATGCTCTCCAGCCTACACTGAGCAACTTGAATGAGTGTCTTACAGGCCCTTTAGTAGGGGTACATGAAATATCTATTAGTTCTAAGAGTGAACATACCAAGCCACACTGCAAGCGTGCCAAGTTGAGTTTGAAGATAGAGTATGCTTCTGGGGACTGTGAGGTAACTGATGGAAAGTCCACATTATTGGAGGTGCGTGCTAGTATAAGTGAGGGCGTGTCCTATCAGTGGATGAAGGATAGCGAATATCTGAGTGATGGCGAGGATTACTGTGGAACACGTACAGACATACTGGTCATCAAACATGCACACCAGGGAATGGAGGGACAGTACACTTGTACTGTAGAGAGGGGACAGGAGAAACTTGTGAGTCAGGAAACGAAAGTGAAAATAGTATACTCTCAAGAAAAAGAGAGTCTCTTGTTGAAGTATGTCTGCCAGAGAGAAGTACCAAAAGATAGCTGGCCTCCAGTTATTACCAAGACTTTTACCAACCTTGTTCTCATTGAACAAACCAAGATGCAAACAAACAAGTATTCCTACTCCATGCGAGGGAATATAGATGACATTGTAGAGAGTAAAGAGAAGATAGAGTATAGCACAGTCTTTGGTCAGTATCAGAGTGGATCATTTGTGTTAGTAGAAGGACGTCCAGGTAGTGGCAAGACCACACTAGTTCACAAGGTAGTCAGAGACTGGGCTGTCAATGAAGGCACTTTGAAGGGAGCAAAGTTAGTTTTTCTAGTGCCCTTAAGACTTCTACAAGTAGTTGGAAGTGACAAAAGTTTATCAGATCTTATAGACTTTATTTATTGTGATTCTGAAATGAGCAGCAGTATTGCTACAGAATGCAAGAAAACACTAGGTGAAGGTATTTGTATCATTCTAGATGGCCTAGATGAATATCAGAGGAGGGATGCAAGTGACTCCATAGTCTACCAGTTAACACTGATTAATTGTTTACCCAACGCTATGATTATAGTAGCATCACGTCCAGTAGCCAGCAGCAGATTAAAACACTCTGATGTTTTAATTAAGCATATAGAAGTAATTGGTTTTAATTATGATCAAATATTTCATTTTATCAGCAACTATCCCTTTGAAATGAGTGCTTCCATGAATAGTATAGTATCCAAAATAAGGTCTCATTTTGATTTGCATCCTAATTTACTTCACATGTGTTATCTTCCAGTACATGCAGCTATGATATGTTACTTGTTTCAAGACTTTCAAGGGACTTTACCAGTTACTAAGACTGAAGTATATTTTGAGTTTACTAAGTCTTTGGTTTTACGAAGCCTACATCGTAAAGATAGTTCTATTCGCATACAATCATTTAGTGACTTACCTGCTAAGGAATATGAGCATTTTCAGAATTTGTGTCGTTTGGCATTTTATATGACCATACAATCGCAACAAATTGCTAGACATTCGAATATTATTGATTCGATTTGGGCTGAGGTCAGTATTGATGATTCTTCTTTTCTCGGACTAGTGAATATTGAACATTCCAGTGATCGATGTGGGCACGACAAGTTCTATAGTTTTCTTCACTTATCTTTACAGGAATATCTAGCAGCTTATTTTATGGCCATTGTGTCAGATGATGACCAAATAACAGCAATCCAGAGATATTGGGGTTGTAAAGAAATGTACCAAGTTTGGCTTTTTTTTTGTGGTATTGTAAAAAAAGCTGACAAACTTATTGAGCTTGCTCAAATATTTCCTTATCAGTACTTTTCTTATCCATTTCTTTTCCAATGTGCTTTTGAATCCCAATTGAAACCTGTCTGTGATGCTGTCAAAGCACTGGAATTAAGCACTCAGCTATGTTTGTCTAATATCTTGATTAATCCAATGGATTTTATCGCCATAGAGTATGTTCTATCAGATAGTCCACCCATTCTAAAACGGTTTTCATTAATTCGTTGCTTATTTGATAAAAAAAGTGGCTCTCAATTCATATCATTTATTAGTTCAAAGTGTGATTTACAATATATACAATATATGAGACTTTCTTGTTGTGACGTTACACCTCAATGTGTTGTTGAATTGATCCAAAGTATTCACTATAATAAGTGCTTGATTTCAGTAGAACTAAATCAATGCTCCTTATGCTCAAAAGGATTAGTAGCACTTGCTAAATGGATGAAAGATAATGATACTGTGAAAGTATTGGACATATCGGGCAATCCTCTCATAGGATATGAAGGTATGACGGCTATAGCTGAGGCATTGCAGTGCAATACTGCAGTTCAAACATTGGTACTTTCTCCTTGTGACATTACTGAGAACCCATTAGTTATTACAAAGTTATTGCAGAAGAATAATACTATAAATAATTTCTCCATAGTTGGCCATAGTATTTGGGAAAACCAAATTAGTGTTGGATGGAATGATTTTATGTTTGCAATTATGGAAGGACTGCAGTTTAATACATCTATTTCAGCCTTGACTATTACCTCAACAACTATAGATGTAAGGTCATTTTTGGATATGTTATCTTGCAATAGGACCATCTCCCATATAAATCTTCATCAAAGTGTTATTGAAGGAGATTATAAACTTATTAATTTTGACAAAAACTCATCTTTGTCTAGTCTCCGCATTATTCAAACCAAGATAGCCACAAATTCATTCTTTTATGGACTAAAGCTTATGCCTCAATTAATAGAATTAACTATTGTTAATGTTGATATCAATTCAGAGGGTGTCTCTATTCTAGCAAATAGCATTGGAGATTCTGTACGAGTATTCCATTTGATCCAAAACAGGCTTGGTTATGATGGTCTCCAAGCCCTATCAGCTGGTTTGAAGCTTCCTAATTTATGGTGTTTAAGCATAGTTCACGATGAGATTGGTCCAAATTCAATACCAGCTGTCATTGATCTTATTAGCAATAACAAGTCACTACGAGATATAGATTTAGGCAGCAATAAGCTTGGTTCAGATGGAATCAAAACTTTAAGTTCCGGTTTAAATAATAGTGGCCTTCGTCGATTATGTCTGTCAGACAATAATCTTGGTCCCCAAGCAGGAGCTGCTATTGCTGAACTTATTAATAATAACCAGAAAATTCACATAGTGAACCTTAAGTATAACAAGATTGGTTCAGATGGGATAATTGCACTTGATGACGGCATCAGACGTGGTGGACTTAGGGAGTTGAATCTCTCAAGCAATGACATGTGCCCTAGAGCAGTTATAGCCATTGCTGGTCTTATTGGTAAAAACCAGCATAAAGGAGTAAAGGATTTAAAGCACGAAAGGTCAGGTTCAGGTGGTGCTAAAGTTATTAATCCAAAAGATCCAGTTGCAATAGAAGTTTTAAACCTGAAACACAATATGCTGGGTACAAAGGGCGTCATTGAACTTTCTACTAGGCTAAAGGATTGTGAACTTTATCGAATAGACCTGTCATACAATTGTATTGGTCCAGAGGCTGGAAAAGCCATTGCTGATCTTATTAACAATAACAACATCTATATAATGGATCTTATACACAATAATCTTGGATCTGATGGAGTGAGAGCACTGGCCAATAACAAAGTGAATTCTTGCAATCTAAATCTCATGTTCAATAATGTCACACAAGATTGTGAAGAACTTGCTAAAATTAATAGTGATAACGAGAATTATTTAAAGTTTCGGGCTTATCCTAGTTGACTGCTTCCACTGTTTAGCTAGTTGGTCACGAATGACTCATGCTCACTGAATGTAAACACAGTCAGACTTTCATTTTAAACAAACAGCTACTGTCACAAATTTGATTATATCCTGCTTCAGAAAGTCAAGTTCTTTTGGCTGAATAGCTCGTGTTGTTATAATTATTATATATTAGTTATGTCATTTTTCATATGATTATTAAAACAGCTATATCTAAGTATTTTATTGCGTCATTACTGATAGTTAATTCAACAGTGTTAGCTATTGACAGACATTATTACGTTTTATACATTCTTGTGTTTCTGTCATGCATGTGTTACCTTTATTAGTTGAGATGATTCTGTATTTTTTTTGTATCAACTCGATTATTGTCCCATTTTTTTCTTGTATACTTTCTTTCCTTTTTTTTCCGATAATGAATGACAAAAGATTCTTTTAACAATTTGATGTGAGGTTTTTGAATTTACAGCATAATTGAATAAAAGTCAGGGATTCAGTGGGACAGCAGAACAACTCCAATAAGAAGGAGAGACCATAGTTTATTAGGTTGGGACTGGTTGAAGAAATAAGTGAACTGAAGGGAATTACACCATATTACTTGAACACTACACCCATTTCTACTAAGGTGTGAAGGATTGGAAAATAATGATCATCCTCAGCAAGAGTCAAGAAATTTGTCATGTCAGGATAGGACGTTGGATAGAAGGTTTCAATCACATAATTATTAATTAAGCCAGCAGGAACTCAGTGTTGCTGTCTTGTGGGGATCATAATTGTGTTATTCTTCAGATCGATCACAACTGCTTTCCTTACTATGATCCTCACGTTGTCATTTCCAGGATGAAAATCCCAGTTCATGGCTACTTCTGGAGGCCAAACAGAAACATGGAGATTGAGTCTGATGTTTGTGAATTCAGTGTTTACCAGTTGTGCCACCTCTCACCAACACATGCACGGTCTATTTCCAAACAAGCATGGAACAGATTACACTTGCCCAATGCATAACTCCATGTTTAAAGTCTAACTGGTGGAAAAAAATGTTTTCTGCAAATACAAGTACTCATATCATTTATAAACATGGCCTAAAACCATATAGCTCAAAACTGAGCGGTAAGTATATAATACATTAGTAAACTAATGATTCACTTCAGTTTTACCTGTGTTGTACTGGACAGTAAATCCTAGTAAAACATGCACTAATAAACTCTAAAACCGGAACACTTGTGCACGAATGTTTTACACATGTTTTACTACCTCTACACTGTCCAGTAAAACATGAGGTAAACTATAAGTATTCCAGTACACCATGAGGTAAAACATCCAGTACACTTCAAGTTTCACTCATGTTTTACCATACCTGTCCACCACTAGTAAACTCTAGCTCACTCAATAGTAAAACATACATAGCAGCATTGGTGTACTTGTGTTTTACTAGGTTTCACTACACTGTAACAATCAGCATACTATACTATACTGTACCAGACAACGCCGCGCACCAATACACAAATTCTGGTTAGTAATAAAAAATATATTACATCAAAGGAAAAAAAGGTACACAAAAATTTGGATGATAGTTTGATATCAAAACAAAATAATAATGTCAAAAAGTCTTGTACTCATCGTCATTCTTGATCATTGTAGCCAACCTCCATTACTGCTAGAAACATCCAAAAGCATACCCTGCAGCATAATGATAAAGTGGCAATAATTATTACTGAATTCAATTTGCATACTTCAAAATATACTGTAAGTAAATATTGCTAGAACATTAAGTGATAATCAAACAGTTAAAGACATTAATATATGTAGAAAATGTGCCACAATTCCTGTGAGACATTTGTATTGAGTGCTACATGAAATGCATGCTCAAGTATGTCACACTCGAATTATACTTTAACATCATATGATACTATATCTAAATATTCATAGATTTTGATGGTCCCATGCTCAAGCTCACCATTTGTGGATGAGATAGTACTGGTGAGTGACCTACTTAACTGTACCACATGACATGTCAGGAATAAAGGTGGTTAATTCTATCTTATATTCTTTAAAAACCCTATCCCATATTGGCACAGATCACAAGTCTAGCAACGAACATGGTTCAAGTACCAACTGATGTGGATCACAAGCCTAGCAGCCAATGAAAGCCTCTGCGACATTATGAAACACAAAGGAACCTCAACCTACCATCGTGTACATATTCACAAGACTACAAGACATCTGCCATACTCTTTATTGAACACAAGTTTAATACTTCACCCATAAGCTTTATCGTACTCCAAACCTCCCCCCCCAATAGATAAAACATGAATTCGCAGAAAATATCACCTCTATAGGAGAGCTATACAGCTAAAATATCATATTTTCGTCCTGGTTTCCTTCTTAGCTTCAATTTCTTGTATTCCCTTTTCTCCCTTTCTTATGTGCCATTTTGTTTCTTAAAAAGTATCAAAATTTTTCATTTTATGCCCAGTTTTCACGTAGACAGTCACAAATAGTATTAAAGTGCAAATACATGGAGATGATGCATTCAGTGCATTCCTATAAAATGTAACAGGTCATCAAAACGCCAATACATTGGTAATACAGCATGCATATTGCTTTACAATCAAATGCCTAAATATAGTGTAGCAGTATATTGCTGTAATACTTCAGTAATACATCATACACATTGCTTTGGGATGAGCAAGTTTTTCACAAGTTTCACAGGTACTCTTTCACTTTAATACTTTTTTTTTTTTAAAGGACTTAACATTTTACCTTTAAATAGGTAACAATTTTTGTTCTTTGCATTGCGTCCAATATAATTCAGATGTATATTGTGGTACAATTGGTTAGGATATGACTGCTAGTATAGATAGTGCAGTGTATTGCTATAACTGGTAAAATATATGTGTTCAATTGAACAGCCACTAAATGTGACTGTCCATAGGAATCTAAGTATTGGCTGATGACTCCTTACCCATCAGCAACACACTGCTGCACTATATAAGTATTGACATTGTTGATGACTCCTTACCCATCATCAACACACTGCTGCACTATGTAAGTATAGGCATTGTTGATGACTCCTTACCCATCAGCATTACACTGCTGCATTATTTACGGGAAAATCGGCCTAAACACACTGCATCTAAAGTCTTTCATTTCTTCCTACCAGTAGGTTGCACAGGAATTTGGGATGCCGTCCTTCAAATCTGGAAGTTTAGCACAAGCCGTCTTCGCCCTACACACTTCAACAATTCAATATTGCTGCTCAATTTATTATTGCTGATTTCGAGAAAGCGCCGCATAAAAGAGTTGCTAAGGCTAGGGGGGATGTCTTATATTATTACCGCGTGTCTCTACACGACACTATAATCAAATCCAGCTGTTGGCGGCTTGCTAGGAGTTAACTGGGCTTCGTGTAAGCCCCTTCAAGAAAATATGCTCGAGTTGTATGATAAGAATGGCATGAGTACGCGGATTATGTAGATAAATAAGTGAACTAGTTAGATACAGCTGCTTTTCCCGCGGTGAACAGGGGGTTAATTTAGGAATCAATTTAAGAGGGGGTATGGTTGAGTTTGTGCATCCCAAGAGGGTCACAACGTTCGTACCTGTAAAACTAAGATGAGAAAGGAGATGGGCTTCAATTGCCAAGACAAACAATTAGAGATGATTTAAGCTTTGCCTTCACCTTAATTGTTCACCTTTTAACTTTGCTTTTTGCTTATGAAATTTTAAGAATATTTCAAGGGGGTAAAATAGCTTCAACGGGAGACGAGCATCCTCCTCCCAAATGATTCCCTGGCAAATGAACAGCCCACCAAAATATTTCTTGGTAACATCCCGTACACAAGGCTTAATTTGCAAGTGTATCTAGCCTTTTAGCAGGAGTTCTAGAACTCGCCAGAGCTTCTTGCAATATAGAAAAGCACTTCTGCCACAATTTTCTTTTCCTTTCTTTATCTTTTTGTCTCTTGTTGTTGTTTTTTGTTTTGTTTTTAACCAAAACCTATCCAATGTGCAAGTCCCATTTTCTGTACAACCTCTATTTGTAGTATAACACTTTCTACTGCATCATTCATCTGGACAGAATACAGTGCCCCATACTCCACCCATACATGTAGCCCTAGTTCAAACTCCACCCATTTTCACATGAACCTATGTGCCTATGCAAGGTCACCTGACATGTACGTTTAATTCCAATACACACATTACACACACACACACACACACACACACAAAGGCATGGATTCAAGCACTTAGTGCTTGTGCTTATAAGTACTTTAAGTACTTTTAAGAAGTGATTGATGGTGCTTTCAAGCACATTGGTAAATAAAATCACTTGTGCTTGTTCTTGTACTTAAGCACGTAAATAAAAAGTGCTTGACAAGCACCTTTGAAGCACTAGGCACTTTCAAGAGCACGAAACAAAACATACATTGCACATTTTAGCAGCCACAAGACTCATGTTCATCAGATGTAACAAATACTGGCATTTCTTTAATTATAAAACTCTTGAATGTTTTTATTAATTAAAAAAAATTGTTGCTGTAGTTTGTAGTAGAGTACGCAACATGTTTGAGATTGTGCTTGAAAGCACTTTAAAAGTACTTGGCTGGGAACTTTAACACAATGCTTTAAAAAGCGCTTAATGCTTATGCAAAATTTAAAGCTTCAAGCACTGTAGTAAGTGCTTGAACCCATCCCTGACACACACTCTCACCTCTAATCACCCACATAAATCTCACACTCCGCCCATACACATGTACCATACAAGCCTCAGACATGGCTACCTACTTAGTTATACAATGCCACCACATGACACACCGCTAAAACAAGGTTTTTAAACAGTTCACACTTTCCAGCCACACACTACATACTCTCCCACCCACGCAGTATTTCACACTCTACCAATACACATGTATTATAACATGCTGACCTACCATAGTGCACAGTATTTAATAGCTAAATTAGGGTACACTCCAATGGCAAGCTTGTCACAGTAGAATAAAATTTCTTATATGAAGCTATACAGGACATCGCATTACCCATTAGCATGTCCCTCAACACTCCACCCACACACACGTCCCTCAACACTCCACCCACACACATATCCTCAACACTCCAACCACACACATGTCCCTCAACACTCCACCCACACACACGTCCCTCAACACTCCACCCACCCACACACCCCTCAACACTCCACCCACACACACGTCCCTCAACACTCACCCACCCACACACCCCTCAACACTCCACCCACACACATGTTCCTCAAAGGTATTGGCGACATCAATATAATTATGTATCATTTCACTTGCAGATGTAATGATCCTTTACCTAACTGTCCACATGAGCATAGCAAAATCTATCATAAATATGTACAACTATTATCACAGTACTTGTGCAGCCCCATTTTTATCAAGTTTTCTACACTCCACACCCACGTCCCTCAACACTCCACCCACACACATGTCCATCACACTCACACCCCCGTCTTTCAACACTCTACCCACACATGTCCCTCACAGTTCACACAAAATTGAATCTCACACTCCACTATTAATTGATTACTGTTGCATTTATATTAAGACATACCGTGCAAAGGGATGACGTCTGACTGTACTTCAACTGCAAGTTCTATAAAATTAAATAGAACAATGAATATACACACAATTGCAGATTTAACAGTAGCTATAGAATATCTTAACAATTAAGAGCGCAATATGTGGAAAAAGCATGAAAATTTGCAAAAAATCATAATTTCAGCTTTGGGCTTACCAAAACTTCAAAATTTTCTCCCTAGGAATGGTAATTGTTTTCCAACATAACCATGGCTGTCTTGCTGAATGTGCAGCATGAATACATCTTCTCTATCACTAGGTAACATACAAACAGAAATTAAATTAAAATTCTTGGGGAAACTACCAGCCACATGGTAGCATCCAAAGTATTATAGCAACGCTACATAATGTGAGTGTACCCATAATTATAGGCTTTCATGTGCCGGTTTATTTGAAGGGGTGGGAGGGAGGGGAGGGGGGGAGAAGGGGGAGATTTAGCCCCCTACCCTCACCCAGCTCCTGCCTTGGATTATGAGTATTTAGAAGTCAAAATTAAATAGATCACCGAGTCAGAATGGACATTATAAGAAAAAAACTACAACTTACTAGACACTTTAAGAAGGAAAGAGGTGATAACATGTCCAAAATACCTTGCAGACAAGCAAAATGGAGATAGCATTCTTTTATTGCTGCCTTTTATTGTAACTGAATTAAAAGTTCTTTTCTTAATAATATCCACCCTAATTAAATTTTCAAGACTGCAATAATAACTAAAATTTGTATCTTGAGTACAATAACAACAACAACAAAACAAGTTTTTTTTTGTATTTTTGGTCTCTAATGCCATTTTCCCTTCCTTGAAGATGGCTAACAATCTTTGGTTAGAGTACCAATTCATTTTTAGTCCTTCTGATTTACCATTCTATAAAATTACAATTTGATTCTTTTGATCATGCAAACCATAACCACGGAGGACAAATTTCATTCTTGTCACCTGACCTAATTCATTTGACCACACCTCTCTGAGACCTCTTCATGATAAGAATGACAACTAGGGAGAGTCAACATCTATAAGGATCATCACAGTGGAGAGCAGTGGCAGTCTCCAAGAAATTAAGTGGCTTATAGGTTTTAAAAAGAATGTACAAAAAGAAATCATATTGACATAACTAATTACTCAACATTTGTTGTGTGGGTGGTACATCATAGTACACCTTGAGAAAAGTTATCAGTGGCTAGCCATTATATTAACAATTAATAAATCAGCTGCAAACTACCTGGTAGTCTAATGTGTCCACAACATGTACACTGAATTGTGTCTAATTGTATATCTTATCCCAACTCAGACAAACGTATTACCTTACTGCAAAGGGAAATAGTATCTACACAAGGAATGAACTCTATAAAAGTTTCCTTGACAAATAGCTTGTTCCACATTCAACGTTCAGTCAACATGACAGTTAAGTTTCTTCTGAACAAAAGCTGGATATGTCCTTTTCAAAATTGAAAATCATTCGAGCATTGGCCACCTAGCCTTATCATTTAAAACAAAATTTTTTTTGGTAAGGCTGAGAAGATATTTCATGCATGAATGCGTGGTTGAACTCGATGAGTCTAATGCCATACCTTACTTCGTAGAATAGCTTAGTTTTAAGGATTCCCATAATCTATCTTCGCTCTCTCTAACACACACCACTCTCACACCGACCAACACGACACTGAGAGATTTCTTATTCCCAAAGGTAAGGAACAAGCCCAGTGCGCGGCGGGAAATCTAACGTTAATTTCACGCAGTATGCGTGCATCAACCGCGCGCAACGCGCTAAGCAGTGTTGTTGTGTGATGTGGTGCGTGAGATGTGTGTAATCGAGTGCACGTGCGTGCACCAATACTTTTAGTGAGTTTACCAAGTTAGCTGAACATTTTTATCATTCGTTTCAGTGGTTTGTTGGAAGTCCCCATGACACCATAGCTCACATGGGCTGGACTAAATTTGTATGTGACAATGAAGGCAAAGATTTGGTGTGCATGCACTGGAGCCTTATGGACATTAATAAAACAAAAATAATAATAATAATAAAGAAACTTGTAAATTGCATATTCTTGAATTCACATATCTAGCAGATATCATTCTATGCACAGTGTGCCTTCTCTGAAATCAGCAATTGACTATTCACTGACATAAGTTCTGCATTCATTTGTATTTTATTAATAATAAAATAACAATGCTTACTTATTTTACTTCTGTCATCGAAATGTAAATCACTAGCAAGTTCCTGAAAACCGCTAGCATCATTTTCATCGATTGATGCAAAATTAAACCCAGTGCATGTTCTTCCAATTTTAGTGGAAGGGCAATAAAATTTATGACGATTGCTAAAAATATCAAGTAGACTTCGAAATATGGCGTTCACACATCAAAATGGATGAAAATAGCTCCAGAAGCATGAAAAACTTTTTTCATGCTTTGAACTGTTTTTATCGTATTTGACAGGTACTGGAATAATCCATCCAAGTTGGTGCTACCAGCACTACAAGCCCTACCTTAGTTCCTTACATAGCCACTACGCCTTATCAAGTTTCCGGACTGCCTATCGATGAGGATGAGTTCCGAGATGAACTAGCAAAAGCGCTGCCAATCCGCTACAATTTCTGAGAACTAGGGCAGGCTCACTAACTTAGCTAACATCGTGCTCCCACTCTCTATTTCTCTCCCCTAACCTAACGAAAATAACCCACACACATTGCGTCAGGGTGTCCAGAGAGTTGAAAAATATGATCATGTCTTTTAAAGAAATGCAATTTCAAGGCAATTGGATAGACCCATTTATTCAAATTTTTAATTGGCTATCATGCCCCTTATCCAAGCATGTAATCTATAAATTAATGAAGTATTATTTTGGTTTTACAGCACCATTGTTGTGCTAGATAGATGATGATACAACGCCTTCAGGTATAACACATAAGCATATTATGTAAATATACCAGGAATTTAGACAGTGCTATTGTTTTCATTTCATTGATCCATGATGTTATATTCATTAGGCACAAGATATAGTATTACTTATAGTAAGATATTTCATGGTGAAGGTGGACACATAATGATGCCTAGTTATCCTAAAAGTATAGGACATGCCCAAGTGCTCTACACACTCTCTGACTCCATGGTGGATTAATGATACCACGAAATGATATTCACTGCTATGCTGCCATTCATCTGCAAAGTCATCAAAATAATGTATTCTATAAGATGTAGAATTATGGAAGTGGTTAATAATGTACATGTGAGTAATACAACTGATGAAGGTTCTCTTATACTATAACTAACAGCTGCATTAAAAAAAAAACTTTTTGTGTCATGTAGTGATGCTGCATTTAGTTCATACACACACAAAAAAAAAAAAAAAAAAAAAAAAAAGAGAGATAGACCACCAATATTAATCAATAATAAATTACTATTCTCCCCACTTATCTATTTCTATCCACCATCAATACCCACAAGTGGTATCATACAAATACCTATAGCTACATTCCAACAAAAGCAAAAAGTAATCAAGTCCTTATTTTACATGTGTCAATTGAGAGTATTTTTTGCTTACTCACACATAACTTACAGAAGTAGTCATAAATTTCAGAAATTTTCATAAAATTAGTACTGGTAGTAACTTTGTAGTAGTGTCCTTGTTAAAACAAATGAGATCTAAAATTGCATGTGGTGTTCGGATACTGTAGTGAAATTTACACAAAGTGTAGCCTCTTTTAGTTAACATCTCTAAGATGAAACCATCCATGTATCCGTGTACCCACCTCAGTCTAAGATGTGTACACTGATGACATGAAGATGAGAAGTGCACCAACAGATCATAGCCAACAACAATAGCTGTCATAATGCAATGTTTACACACATTCACGTGTCTCCACAATGAGTTCTTGAAATTATGAATAATACCAACACAATTTCCAGTTTGTATTAACCATACTGTTTCCAGCATACACACAAACACAGCACATCTTGCCTGCCTCATGCCACACACACACACACACACACACACACACACACACACTCAATGTAATTAACCCTCAGCGCGCATGCGCTAGAGGGTTACAGTAGTCCTAGTGTCATTCATTCACTCATTCTGTCACTCTGTCTGTCAACAAGCACTTCTGGAAGGTAGGAACCAGCCAGGCTCTGAAAGCGGCATCAAACAGCAGTATTTCACGAAGTAAGTTCCTTTAATGTGCCAGAATTTTGATTTTGGACTTCATTTTCCAGAAAAAAGCTAGTCTTTCCAGAGCCGTGCGATCGTAGGCTTACAGCGGGAACCGCCCCTTAAAAACGTGCTTGTCACGTGAGCCAGCTTGCAGGTTGCAAATCATTTTTAAATAGCTAACAATTACATGCATTCAGCGTGAGGTGTTGCGTTGCGTAGTTGTTGAGTGAGCAAGTAACTAACCCAATAGTCTCTGGTTCGAATCCTCGTCGACGATATTTTTTTTTTTTTCATCTTTTTTTTTCATCCTGTTTTTTTTTCTTTTTTCTTTTGTCTTCTTGCCTTATTTTCCTCTTCCTACTGTTTTTATTTCTTTTCTACCTTTTCCTTTCATTTCCTCTTTCTTTCCTGTACTATTTTTCTTTCTTTCTTCTTCCTTTTCTTCCTACCTATTTTCATTCATTCATCTTCTTTATCATACTAGCTAACTAGCGCTGAGGGTTTGCACTTCAGTGCTCTAGTTCATTCTGTCACTCTGTCTGTCAACAGGCACTTCTGGAAGGTAGGAACCAGCCAGGCTCTGATAGCGGCATCAAACAGCAGTATTTCACGAAGTAAGTTCCTTTAATATGCCAGAATTTTGATTTTGGACTTCATTTTCCAGAAAAAGCGAGTCTTTCCAAAGCCGTGCGATCGTAGGCTTACAGCAGGAACCGCCCCTTAAAAATAGCTAGTCACGTGCCCCTCGTGCATTGTTGGTGGTGGCTGCAATTTGCTTTTTTCCTTTCGGGCGACACGCCCCTTAATCACGCGGGGTCACGTGAGTATATAATTATTCCGCCCGCATGTCGTGTTGCAGTTGGTAGCGTTCCAGTTCTCTCTGTGTAATATTGTGCCGTCTTCTCTCTGAGTAGAGGTCTCCCTTGCCAAGGTCAGTTCCATTCATCAACGGTAAGTTCTTTGAGTATGCCTGCTTTTCAAAAAGTGTGTCCCAAGTGTGCTAGTATCCTCCATGTTAGAAAGTCCCGATGTCCCTGTGGTCATTGTTTTTCTACCAAGCCAAAGTTAGTCCTAAAGTCCGAAAATGTTATGAAGTCCTTAGAAAGTCGTAAAAACAGTATGGCTGAGTGTCAAGCACGAAAAAGAGATTTAGAAAGTTCTGATCAGTCCCATAGACGTAGACTAACTGATTCTAAATGTCATGGCCTTAAAAGAGCCCGGGAAACTTCTGCTGAGTTTCAGAGTCGTAAGCAAGCTGATTCTGAATATCGTGCCCACAAAAAAGCACGAGCTACCCCTGAAGAATCCCAGATATGTAAGCAAACTAATGCTAAATGTAATACCCAAAAAAGAGCCCAGGAAACATCTGAAGAGACTCGAAGACGTAAGCAAGCTGATGTTAAATGTCATGCCCAAAAAAAAGCTCAGGAGACACCTGAAGAGACCCAGAGACGTAAGCAAGCTAATGTTCATTGCCATGCCCAAAAAAAAGCTCAGGAGACACCTGAAGAGACCCAGAGACGTAAGCAAGCTAATGTTCATTGCCATGCCCAAAAAAGAGCTCAGGAGACACCTGTAGAGACCCAGAGACGTAAGCAAGCTAATGTTCATTGCCATGCCCAAAAAAGAGCTCAGGAGACACCTGAAGAGACCCAGAGACGTAGGCAAGCCAATTCTGAATGTCAGGTCCGCATAAGATCCCAAGGCATTCCTTTACCAAATGTTATACAGTCATTTATAGCCAAAACAAAACAGGGTCCAGATTATGTTTGCAAATCCTGCCATAGACTAATGTACAAAAAATCAGTTATATCTCTGAATGTGCACAAGTATGTGAAAGCTAGTCCTGAATTACTGTCTGATGTATTCAGTCCAGAATTTATTTATTCCAATGATGGTAAAGAATGGATATGTAATACTTGTCATACAGCACTAACTCGTGGTAAAATGCCTACACAAGCCATTGCTAATGGTCTGAAATTACCCACTATTCCACCTGAACTGTCCTGTCTGAATTTATTAGAAGTTAGACTAATATCATTACGTTTACCATTCATGAAAATGGTGGCTCTACCATCAGGCAAGCAGAGATGTATCCATGGTCCAGCTGTGAATGTACCATCTAAACTAGATAATGTGTGCACTGTACTTCCCAGACTCCCCTCTCAGAGTGAACTCGTAGCCCTCAAATTGAAACGTAAACTATCGTATAAAGGCCATTACATGTATGATTATGTAACCCCTTGAGAAAGTCCTGAATGCATTAAAATGGTTGAAGAAACATAACCCATTATATGCCAATGTTGAAGTCAATGAAGAGTGGTTGTTGCATGCTGAACTAGATGACCAGGATTTGTATACCAGTATGACTGCCGATACAGACTGTACTGATACCATGACTGCCAATAGTGAGTGTATCAATATTGTGAATACCAACCCAAGGTGTACCAGTATTGTGAATACCAACTCAGAGTGTACCAGTATTGTGAATACCAACTCAGACTGTACCAGTATTGTGAATACCAACCCAGTGTGTACCAGTATTGTGAATACCAACCCAGAGTGTACCAGTATTGTGAATACCAACCCAGACTGTACCAGTATTGTGAATACCAACCCAGAGTGTACCAGTATTGTGAATACCAACCCAAAGTGTACCAGTATTGTGAATACCAACCCAGAGTGTACCAGTATTGTGAATGCCAACACAGAGAATATTAATGCTGTAAATACCAATACCAGTATACATGTAGCTACTGCCAATATTGAATGTGAAATCCTATCGAGTTCTGAATTATGTAATGACAGTGGTATTCGTGATCCAGAGCCCACAACAAAACTCCACATGTTGTCTCAATAAACCTGATGGTAATGTGAATGATTTAACATCTGCCAAACATAATCTTCAGCAATATGCTAATGGTAACTGTTTCTCTTTACATGATGTTCCCGGTGATGGCAACTGTCTGTATCATGCCATACTTTACCAACTTAAAAATAACAATGTCATTTCTACTACTGTACATGATCTGAGAGAACTTGTTGCTGTATTCCTAGAACAACACAGTGATATGTACATGCCATTTGTTACAGCTCCCATAGTATCTGATAGTGTTCTCAATAGTGACACAGAAATCCCCAGTGCTGTAGATGCCAGGATTTCCTCCGTTGCTAATCCTGACACAAGATCTGCATTGATTTTTGCCAGATATGTAGACAGAGTTAGGAGTGGTTCATGGGGAGATCATGTGGTAATAGCAGCAGTAGCCAATATGTTCCATGTAACTATCAATGTAGTCCAAGCAACACAATCTAGTTGTACTGTCTCTACAACTAGTCCAGTCAATGCTGAGAGTAATTTTGAAATTAATCTTGGACTTATCATGCAGTACCATTTTGTTGGCCTAGACAAACAAGTAATACCAGAGTCTCCGAATGACCGTGGAAATTTTGTGAATTCTATTATTCCGAATAGTCCCACCTTATCTCTAAATATGCCTGATAGTCACACGTGTAATACTGATCCAATGTCCATATCCAACAGTGAGCAGGATTCCGAGCATGTTGAGAATACCACACCTTACACAAATAAGATCCCAGTAGCCAATCTAATAATAACCATTTCTCACAAATATTTGAAGATGATGCCATGGAAGAAGGTGATGAACACACCAGACAAATTACAGGTGGCCCACTTGCCAGCATGATGACAATTGAAAACCCTAAAGCTTTCAATGAAATAGTCTGTGTAGCATCAGCTGAAGGTCAGAAACCATTATATATTATGACTGATCCAAATTTTGAAGTCATGTCCAATCCAGAGAAATTTCCCATCAGTAGTGGATGTTTTGCCACAGAGAGATCCAACAAAATAACATATCGCAAGTATTTCAATCAGAGACTCCTTGATGCCGATGGGAGATTGGCTAAAGATACTGACTATTTATTTGTTGCCCAGTATGTTGTGGAAGCCAAGCAAATCCTAGACGATGCCAATAATTTTATTTGGAGACAAAAACCAGGTGGAAATTTTACAGCCCAACAAGCCCGAGACAAGACTATATTGAGCCAGTGTGTACGTAAAGACAATGCATACAGATTCATGAAGAATGTGCGAGGTTCCCCAGCATACTACCAAAAAACGTTTTATGAGTTGTTAGCCATGATACGTCAACTTGGAACTCCCACTTGGTTTTTCACATTATCCGCTGCAGACATGAAATGGCCAGATGTGATTCAGACAATAGCCAGGCAATATGGTGTCACGTACACTGATGAACAAGTAGCCTCCCTGTCTTTTGAAGACAAGTCCAACTTGATCAGACGTAACCCAGTCACTGCCGCTAGACATTACCAGTACAGACTTAATACATTTTTCCATGAATTTCTTAAGTCCCCAGCCAACCCACTTGGTGAACTAATTGAGTATGCCATCAGAATTGAATTTCAAGCCAGAGGGTCCCCACATGCTCACTGTCTGTTATGGATTAAAGATGCCCCTAAATATGGAGTAGATAGCAATGCCAGTGTATGTCAGTTCATAGACCAATACATTACCTGTGAAATACCTGATGATGGTAAACTGAAGGACTTAGTGTCACTCCTACAACAACATAAACATTCCAATTATTGCAGACGTAACAGACGTTGTCGATTTAATTTCCCACATCCTCCTAGTAATGAGACACTAATATCAGAGCCAAGTGAGACTGCCTCTGATTCCAGTGATATTCTTAGTTCAGTGCACAAGGCACTCACAGAAAATCCCAATGACAGCATGAATGAGTTGCTAATTAAAGCTAATGTGTCTTTAGACCAATAAGTGTCAGCATTAGAAGTATCCACTCAATCCAGTGTAGTCATTCTGAAGCATAAACCAAGTGAATGTAATATTAACAATTACAATGCCTCTGTAATATTAGCATGGCAAGCCAACATGGATATTCAGTATGTCCTCAATGCTTATGCATGTGTCATGTATGTGGCATCCTATATCATGAAATCAGAAAGATCCATGGGTGAATTGTTAAAAAATGTTGCAGCTGAAGCCAGAACAGAAGAGCTAAAAGTCCAAATGCGTAAAGTTGGTTCTGCTTTTCTCACCCACAGAGAAGTGAGTGCCCAAGAAGCCGTGTATAGAATCCTGTCATTACCAATGAAACTGTTGAGCAGATCCGTAGTATTCGTTGACACCAATACTAAAAACAATAGAATAGCCGTGTTAGAAAATAACGATGCCCTGAAAGATTTAGATGATGATGATACCAATGTGTTTCAAAAGAGTCTCATTGACAGATATGAGCACAGACCACATGAATTACAGTCTATGTGTCTAGCTGAGTTTGCTGCCACTTATGTTACCAAATATCCACCAAAAGATGCTGACATTGCTAATAATGATGTACTTCCCCCCACTGAAACTGACACTGAACCCACACAGATCACATTGACCAATGGCTATGGCAAAATTAACAAACGTGGAAACCAAGCTGTTATCAGATTCAGAACTTTCAATAAAGATACCGATTCAACCAACTGGTTCAGAGCCAAACTAATGTTGTATTATCCGTGGTTCAATGAAAGCAATGACCTCCTTGGTGGCTATTCTACCTATGAAGACCATTATAACCATGTCAAGCACATTATAACTACAAATGAACAGAAATACACACTAGCCAATATTGATGGTCTAGAAATAGATGAAAACAATATTCCTGAACATGCATGGAATATGATTGCCCCAAATACTGAGTCAGTTCAAGCCCATTCACTTGCAGATGGTTCAGAAACACTTACTGAAGTCTCCCAGGAAGACATTGATTATAATACCAATCTATTGTCCACAACTCAGACATGTTTACGTTCAAGGTTTGAAACTGCAGCCAATAAACAAGAGATCCCAGCTAGTCAATATAGAACACTCCTTAGAGGCCTCAATACTAAACAAGGACAAATAGTCATGTTTCACCGTAGATGGTGCAAAAAAGCAGTTCTAGCATTAAAACAAGGAAAGCCAATAGATCCATATTATGTATTCGTGAGTGGTCCAGGTGGTGTTGGTAAATCACATGTGATCAAACTAATCCATTCAGACACTTTAAAACTACTCAAACTGTCCGGTACAATACAGCCAGATGATGTCACTGTGTTGCTAACAGCCCCCACTGGTGTAGCAGCATTTCTGATCAATGGTATGACTGTACATTCAGCACTACTCTTTGGATGTGGCAAATATGGCAGATTTCAACCCCTCAATCATGACAAATTAAATTCCTTAAGAACCAAATTATCCAAACTAACATTATTAATCATTGATGAAGTGAGTATGGTTGGTGCTAACATGTTGTTAGAAATCCACAAAAGATTGCAACAAATCAAAGCAGTTTTGCCAGATATTGCCTTTGGTGGTGTCAGTATACTTGCCGTAGGAGATTTATATCAGTTACCTCCAGTCGGACAATCCCCAATATTCAGTACAGTTAATGACAGTTATGCCAAATTATATCGTTCTGGTTCATTATGGGTCGATGAATTCCAAATGACTGAGCTTGATGAGATCATGAGACAAAGAGATGATACTGCCTTTTGTGAGTTGTTATGTAGAGTGAGAACTGCCGAATGCACAAGCCATGATCTTTCTATTCTAAAATCCAGAGAGTTATGTCCAGACAGCCCCACTTATCCTACTCATGCCCTTCATGTATACAGATTGAATGCAGATGTGGATACTCAAAACAGCCGAATGTTGAGTGCACTAGCCCCCGAGAGTGAGCAATATTCTATCCATGCTTGTGATTCTATAGCAGGTCAAACTAAGTCATGTTAATCTTTCTAACCTCTCTAATAAAAGAGCAGACACTGGAGGCCTCCATGGTATCCTCAAGTTAGCAGTAGGAGCCAGAATTATGTTGACAACCAATGTTGATGTTTCTGATGGTCTTGTAAATGGTGCCAGAGGTGAAGTTGTTCACATAGTAACCAATAGCGACCGCAAAGTAACACACATTCTAGTCAAATTTGATAATCATGAAGTAGGTGCAAAAGCCAAACATGCCAATTCTATTACAAGATATCCTGAAGCTGTTCCACTGACCAGACACGAAATGACATTTCTGGCCAAAGGCAAACGAGGCTCCGAAGTAACTCGTGTACAATTCCCACTCACACTAGCATGGGCCACAACCATCCACAAAGTCCAAGGTCTTACACTTGATGAAATAGTAGTTGACATGAAAGGTGGCCGATTCAATCCAGGGCAAGCCTATGTAGCATTCAGCCGAGTCAAAACACTTGATGGGTTGCACATATTAAACTTTAATCCGAATGCCATAAAAGCTAGCTGTGATGTCAAGATTGAAATGGAGAGACTTACTGATAACTTGTTGAGATTTCCATCAATGATTTCCAATTCATTACCTCCCGACAATAATGTGATTACTGTTGCTCTACTAAATGTTCGATCTATTACTAATAAATTGCCTGATATAGTTCAAGACCAATCCCTCATGTCCTCAGATGTTATTTGTTTAACTGAAACATGGCTGACACATACCCAAACTTCCCCAAACATTCTTAATTACCAGGTTGTAGCACGATCTGATAGATTGCATGAAAACCATAATGGTGGTGTGATGATTACCATTAATAATTCAGTGAAGGCCTCAAATGTCCTAAACTTTCATAGTAATACTTTTATTGAAGCCACTACTGTAACTTTGTCCCTTCCGAGTAAAAAGCAAGTCCAAATTACTGTCGTTTATCGATCCACTTGTGTTACAATGACTGCACTTTTACCTGCGCTGTCCAGTATCATTGATTCATTGTCCATGACTATACCTAGCATTATCTTGGGAGACTTCAATGATGACCTAATAACTAAAACTGACATGCGTTTGCAAAATTTTATGTCCAGTCATGAATATTCTCAATTAGTCCATGAACCAACTACAGACAATGGCACCCTTATAGACCATGTGTATAGCAATATTCCATCTGAATGCCAGGATGTATGTGTTGTAGATGCCTATTACTCAGATCATGACATAGTTTGCTTTTCACTTCCGTAATTTCGTATTTCATATTTGCAAATCTTTCAATTAATCCCATCAAAATCAAACAAAGCAAAACAAAGCAAAGCAAAACAAACCAAAGCAAAACAAACCAAAGCAAAGCCAAACAATGCCAAACAAAGCCAATGAATTTCAATTAATCCAATCTGTCCGGAATGAGTGCTATCCAAAGAATCAATCAGGTAATTTAATTTTAAATTACTTTTACATTAATAACACTAAAATATATCTGCAGGGTATTTGACAGGTCCTCTGATGTCTCCTGTCCATTTAAGGCCGGAATACTACTTAATATTCTATATGTGAGTATTGAAAATATCTCATTATGTTAAAATAATTTCTTAATATGAAATTCTTGCCTCCTGCTTTTCACACCAGTAATTTTAGTGTCCAACATGATTTTGTGGACAGTTTGATAGTAGTAATATTCATTTCGTTTTCTATATCCATGTAATTCATAGTACCTCGTATTATTCAAGTAAATACTCACTGTACTATCAGGGTTAATTGACATTCATCAGTTTTGAGGAGTTTATTTTTAGACTAAATCGTGGATCTGTTGAAATTTTCAGAAATTTCCATTGAATTCCCCTTTGAAAATGCAATACTTTTTTTAGCATCAACAACCTGATGTGCTGGTCTTGACTCGAGAACCTGATGTACTACACTAGAATAGAGAATCTGAGAGAACCTTGCTGGACTGGACTCGTCAACCTCATGTGTTGACTTGACTCGAGAACCTGATTTGCTGGGGACTCGTGAACCTGATGTGCTGACTTGACTCGAGAATCTAATGTGCTGGACTAGACTCAAGAGCATGATCTGCTGGACTGGACTCGTGAACATAATGTGCTGACTTGACTCGAGAACATGATGTGCTGGACTGAACTCGAGAATCTAATGTGCTGGACTGGACTCGAGAACCTGATGTGCTGGACTGGACTCGAGAACCTAATGTGCTGGACTGGACTCGAGAACCTAATGTGCTGGACTGGACTCGAGAACCTAATGTGCTGACTTGACTCGAGATGTGCTGGACAGGACTCGAGAACCTGATGTGCTGGACTGGACTCGAGAATCTAATGTGCTGGACTGGACTCGAGAACCTGATGTGCTGGACTGGACTCGAGAACCTGATGTGCTGACTTGACTCGAGAATATGATGTGCTGAACTGGACTAGAGAACCTGATGTGCTGACTTGACTCGAGAACCTGGTGTGTTGGACTTGACTTGAGAACCTTGACTCAAAAATCTGATGTGCTGGACTGGACTCGAAAACGTGATGTGCTGGACTTCAAGAACATGGTGTACTGGATGACTTAAGGACCTAATGTGTTGGACTGGACTCGAGAACCTGATCTGCTGGACTGGACTCGAGAAATCTTGTCATTTAATTTTTGCTTTTTGTATTGATGCTTTTATTTCATTTAATTAAATAGCCGATTGTGATCCAAGCCAGCTACAGTAGTTATGTCAGGTTGTACAGTAGGGGTCAAAATAAAGTTCCCATTGCGACCAGACTTTCCCCCGACTTTACGTTGAAAAAGTCGCTAACCATAGACGACTTTTAACCGACTTTAAACGACTTTCCGCTATGCACCGTGAAATTTTATCAGTCCGCTAAATAATAGATTCCCCGGCCCTCTGAGCGACTTGACCAGTCCGCAACGACTTACTGGGTCGGCGACTTTATAATGGCGACTTATTATTACAATCTCCTAACGGCTACTTTTTAACGCTGTACCTGGCGATTTTAAAGGGCGACTTATTGGCTGTGGCGACTTTTTAGGGCGGCTATTTTCTTGCTGTTACTTTCTAGCGCGCAGCCTTCTTCCCCCGCTACTTTGGTCCAGAAGCCTTTATAAGCCAAGACAGTACCACCGAACTCTTTAGATTAATGAGCAGCTCTCTACACGCTACTCCAGCTCCCGCGGCCTTACTTCCCCTTTTTGCTGAGCTGTCATTTTTGGTAAACCACCGCGCGCTCTGGCCTGCTAGCTGCTCTCTCCCTCGCTCTCTCTGCTGGAGCCACCACAAGACCACAACATTCAAGGTAACCACACCACAGCCTGAGTCTCAGCTAATTAAAAATAACAACTATCTTACTGCATCAATAAGAACTAAGGAATAGTTGTATTTCCTGATCAAATTTTATGCTCATAATCTACACATTTTCTCAATGTTATTTCATTAAATGTTGGGCTTAGATGGTCTATACACGCTACCAAAAACAAAGAATACTATACCTTCACCTTGTTTTACACCTGAAACCTCCTACTATTATTAATGTGCTGGAACATGAGGGGATTATAGTTAGTAGACGGGGAGTGTTTAAATTCCTGAAGAGGTTTCATGAAAGGGGAACTATTGCAAGGAAGCCAGGGAGTGGTCAGCCTAGTCTCATCACAACGGAAATTAAAATGATCGTGGAGGACCAGATGAGAAGGGATGATGAGACTACTGCATATCAGCTTCACTTTCTGCTGAATAGGACGGGCTACATTCTGTCTTTGCGCACCATTTTAAGATGTAGAACCTCATTAGGCTGGACCTTCAGAGGCAGTTCTTACTGTCAACTAATAAGAGCAGCCAACAAGGTAATTGAAAGGGTGATGATTTGCTAGTCTAGGTTGTCTCCATACAACTAACATGATCTATTCTATATGTATAGGAGAAAAGGTTACAGTGGTCAAAGGAAGTCCTTCATGAGAAGGACAGTGGTTTCCTAGATGTGATATGGACAGATGAAAGCACTATACAGCTTGAAACACACAGGAGGTTTGCCTGTCACAAAAAAGGAGAAGCACCGAGGAATAAACCAAAGTAACTTTATTTACATTACATTACAATCAAGCTTGTTTTACTTTTTATTGAACAGTAGTAATAGTAATAATAATAATATTATTATTATTATTATTATTGTTGCTATTATTAATACTACTACTATTATTACTACTACTACTATTATTATTATTATAACAGGGCCAAGCATCCAGTTAAAGTCCATGTGTGGGCTGGAATTAGTGTTCTAGGATGCACTGGGATTTGTATATTCAGTGGCATCATGAAGGCCTCACTCTATGTTGAAATCCTTGAGCAAACACTTCTTCCGTTTATTCAAGAAGTTTTTCCTGATGGACATCGTTTTATGCAGGACAACGACCCAAAACATACCTCATTGCGTGCTAGAAAGTTCTTTGAGGATAATAATGTGAAATAGTGGAAGACCCCTCCAGAGTCACCAGATGCAAACCCAATCGAGAACTTGTGGCATGAATTAAAAGAATTTATACGGCGAGAAATAAAACCTAAGAATAAGCAAGAACTAGTTAACGGAATTCTTTCTTTTTGGAGAACAGTCACTAAAGAAAAATGCACTAAATATACAAGACATTTACGAAAAGTAATTCCTAAAATTATTGAACTTGAAGGCGATGCTACTGGTTATTAATTTCATAAACTTCATTTTCATACTTTATTCATTATATTTATTATCACATTCAAGGCTTAATCAGCAATTAAGCATGAACAAATACTTATAGTCAGTTATTTAAATACAAGGATGTGGGGTGTAGTTAGCACACATACAAGGGTTTAAATACAAGGATGTGGGGTGTAGTTAGGACACATACAAGGGCGTGGAAATGCTCATTTATTGGTAGGTCTGGAAGTGGATGTGACTGAAGACAATTCGTGAGTTTGGCCAACGACAAGTCATGTGTGTGGACAAGTAAATATATCAGAATGCTTTTAAATAGCAAAGTTTAAAAAAATGTCAACTGATGATGGTAGATAAAAAGATAATTAGTAAAGAAATATGCACTGGAGTTGTGATTCAACACAAATTCCCATGTGACTAAGAAATATAACAATTAAGATGTTGTGATAAGATGATATAGAGGGGAGGGTGGTTAAGGATAGTGACACATCAGAAATAAAGTATATTGTATAAAACTGTGTGTGTGTGTGTGTGTGTGTGGGCATAGTTAACGATTACTTGGACCTAAGTCTTTTACATAAATGCTTGATAGATAAAATACAATCCTCCCACAATTCCTCAAACTCTGCTGCCCTGGTATGAAACATGGGGAAAAGATCCCTCAGTACTTTTTTTAAAAACATCCAGTTTATCACACGCCAGAGGTGGCAGATCCTTCCTCCCCATCGGTGTACTCCTTCGGAGAATGTCCTCCCCAAAAATGGAATACTGGGCCAACTTGCAAGCCAGCCTGCCAATTGTGCTGATTTTAATCAACTTAGAGTTCTTCCTCAGGATCACTTCAACTGGCTGCAGCTGGTCAGCACCTTCATTATTAACAGGGGAGGAGGATGTTGTGGTGGAAGTAAAAGAAGTAGAGGGAGATGTGTAGGATTGGGATAAGGTTGAATTGGAATATACTGGTGCTGGAGGTCTTATATTATGAGAAGAGGATGATACTGCAGAGGGAGATGTGTAGGATTGGGATAAGGTTGCATTGGAATAAACTGGTGCAGGAGGTCTTATATTATGAGAAGAGGATGATACTGTAGAGGGAGATGTGTAGGATTGGGATAAGGTTGCATTGGAATAAACTGGTGCAGGAGGTCTTATATTGTAGAGGGAGATGTGTAGGATTGGGATAAGGTTGCATTGGAATATACTGGTGCTGGAAGTCTTATATTATGAGAAGAGGATGATACTGTGTCAGAATATGTACAAGCGTAATGAGATAATGATATGCTTCAAGCAATGGTTGAGTTACCTGATTGTGGTTGTGTGACAAATAGGGGAGTACTAACAGTATGCATGATGAAATCCTTCATGTCGGACATCTCCGATTGTATACCCGCTACTAAATTTTCCAACTCTTCAATTTTTTTTTGTTGGTTGCTGATTAAACACTTCAGCTCACACACTTCCACCTCTAATGTTAATGGGTCTGAAAAAAATTCATCATTATTATTATTATTATTTCTTTAAATGTTTACCTGTTACACTAATGCAGCTGGTACTGCTTAAGGTTGGTGAATCCAAGAATTCATAAATGTCTAAATTTGATAAGTTAGGTTACTCCTATTGCACATTATTATTGTTTATAAATACCTTGCTCTGTCCTAGGATGGATCACCTGACCTTGATGTGCACTAACAGTTATGATCTCTCCTATTTCAAAACTAAACTAAAAGGAATTACAAAAATAAAGCTTATTCACCTGCTGGAGGTGGAGTTTTCTTCCGTTTGTTAGTTCTTTCCTTTACATTGTTATTATTCTATTATTTTGACAGAGTAATTATTAATTATTTTTTTCCCTTATTCAGTTATGCTGTACTTACAGTGTTACAATTACTAGAAGGGTCTAAAAGTAAGAACAAACAAGCAAATAAACATTAGCAATTTAGAATTTTCAATCACATTTTCACTTAACCAGGTGGAGATGATATGTTACTTTTAACCGTTCTTTTCCCTTTTCCTTTCATCTTTTTAGAAGGATTCTGGAGAAAGAAAAAAAAGGGGGGGGGGGTGGGGGGAAGGCTACTAGTTAATATCCATGTAGCACATTTCTAAAATGTGGTGCCAATGTGAGTAGAGGAGAATTAATGGTGTTATGCACTTACGGTTGGTTCAGCAGGCACTGCTCTCACTCTCTTTCTTGACGGCTAATTTTTTAAAAACAACATTGTACTATCTCAGCAGATGAAACCAGCAGTGTATACTTACTGAAGACACATTGACTGGAGTATCCAACTGACTCTGAACCTAAAATTGGCAAACACTTTATAATTGTACTATTCTATAACTACTTATCCATAAACTGAACAAATCTTATAATCTATGATTATTGAGCTTAATGAGCTCAACTAATAAAGCAGCTGTTTTTTTAACTACTCATTCAATCTCCTAGCAACAGTTGTAGGAATGCTATTAATACAGCTGGATTTAGTGGTTGCTACACATTCCAGCTGGATTTAGTTAATTTTCCCTCCCAAAATATTTGTGTGATTGCTACTAATTCCAGCTGGATTTAGTGAAATTTCCCTCTTAAAACTTTTGTTCAGAAATAGTTGCTACACATTCCAGCTGGATTTAGAAAGTTTCCCTCCCTTTAGTAAAAATAAGATTTAGTTGGAATTGATCATATGCACTTTCAGGCTGGATATTAGATAATTTTACCCACCCAATAGTAAAATATATTTATTAATATTCTGGTTATATGTATACTTACCAACTGCAAGAATTTTTGCTTGGTGTAGTTGTTTTCCTATTTTTATACTGCAAGTACCTCCAACAGGTACCCCATCTTTTACTTTTTTTTTCGGCACAACAGAAAACTGTTCGTCTTCTGTCCAGAAAACCAGGCAATACTCTAAGCAATTGAAATGGTAGTCTCAGTTATTGTATTTACTTATTACTTTATTTATTATCATTCCTATGCACTAACACATCACTTACATTTCATGTAAAGTTACAGCTCACACATACATACATACATGCATACATACACACACACACATACACACACACACACAAACAAATGCAAATTATCATGCTGGCTATGTGGTAAGCAAGCACTGTGAGCCATGCAAGCAAAATTCTTGGAGCCCTGCTAGGAACTCACAGGAGAAAAGCCTTTCACCATAGCAAGTGGTGTGGGTACCTAAAGTCACACCTAGACCATTGATGTTTCATGAGAAATAACCTTGAATATGCACCCCAGCAAATGCCAGGTCCCCAGTCTGGGTGGACTGATGGGAAGCAGATGGAAAACTGTAGTAGATGGAAAATTGGCAGAGTGGGGGTTGAACTATGGGACCTCAGGCCCTGAGCCAAGGACACAACCACTACACCACACAGCCAGCCACACACTACACCACACACACACACACACACACAAACTCCACAGTCATTTCTCATAAAATTTACAATTTTTTTCTTTTACAAAATACTCAGAACTTACAAATGAATTGATTTAAAACTTAATCGATTAAAAGAAAACAATAATATAAAAATACTATTATTATTATGATTATGATTGTTGTTATGGTGATTATTAGTATTATTATTATCAATATTATTATTATTATTAATTTATTATGATTTTATTATTATCATTATTGCTACTATCATTGCTAAAATAATAAAGTTACCTCTTTGTGCCGCCATGGAGTCTTTGATTGCCTTCCTGATAGACATGTTTGCTGCAATAGCTGTCCAGAAACAGTGAAAAGATATTCCAAGTAAAAAAGCTCAATAAAGCTCAATAAATGCAGGCGTCACTGTTCTAGACCAGGACTTCTTAGCGCAAAAAATCGCCGAAAAGTCGCCGGATTCGCGGTAAAAAGTCGGCGGTAAAAATCGTGACAAAACTGCTGGAGCGATTTTGCAAATATTGCGCCATAATCCGCATGTAAAGCGGAGCCTATAGCGCGCTCAAAAGTTGTTAAAAAGTCGGCGCGTTGCTACAATAAGCGGGTAAAATAATAAAACGGCGCGCGAAGTCAACTTCAAATTAGCACGCGCCGTAACAAACGTTCGCGTAGAAATTATTGACGGTAAGAAGTCGCCGGCTATTAAAAAGTCGGCAGAATTATTTAGAACCGACTTTGCAGAGACTTTCTAGCGACCCTGTGGGAACTTTATTTTGACCCCTACTGTATGTTACCTATGTACTTAAAAAAAAACAACAACACACAATAGCAACAGTTGCGGCTGAGTGGCCCTACATTCTTTACAGGAATATAAATTTAATCGCCATTAGTATGGTTTGTAATTATATTCATTATTGTTTTGTAGCTGCCTCCGCATACATTTGAGCATCATTTAGAATAATATTCAGCATAAGTAACTAACTTTACACTGCCACGTTGGAAATGCCATGTCGTTTTGCCGCGTCAACATATGTAAACTGCGACATTCATACCTCAATGCATATTTAAACTTAATTCACATAATTTTATTCATTTCTGACTTAATGGATTCAATGCAGTCTCTCTCTCTCACTTGAACCTACACTTCATCAGGCTACTAGGCTACCAGTCCCTAGATTGACAGCTAGACACCCAGGCAGGAAACTTGCTAGCCTTGCTATAGCATCATAGCCATAGTTTATATTACTATTTTGAACTACTAGTCTAAGTGTGCATTCTTTCTCAGTAATTTGTTGGTTACAAAATAGGAATTCAATGGAGAATATCAAGATCGTTTATTCGTCATTCATTGTGTCAATATTGAGTACCTACAGCCATGCCATACTACCTGTAAGAATCACATCAGCTGTCGTAACAGGATCTGGAGATGGAGTTTGTCCTTCCGGTGATCTGATAGAAACACAGCTAAATATGACTAAGCAACAAGTGAATGAGAATAATCTCTCACATATATATTAGCCCTCACTTATTGACTCCTTCCATTGGCTACAGTTCGACCACATCCTCTAGGAGAACTGTGAGCAGTCCAGTCACTTAGACAGGTAGCAGTAGGATCTGACATATTGAGATATGCTACTCTTCTCCAGCCAGAACCACCACACCCTGAATCCAAAGAAGGATTGATTGTGCTTGTAACAGCCTGTTTTGGTTGTAAACATTTTATCTCTGATTTATATTTATTCTAACTAGTGCTTTGCTTCACAAATGGTGGGTGAGCTACATAGTATGGTGAAAGCTAACTATGAGCTACAACCTTGGCATAATTCAATAATGGTTTAAATGTAATAACTTGACTTACACGTTCAATGAAGATTAAGAGAAATAATGCTTTTTGGGTCTGCTATGGTTTTATATAAATAAAAAAAAGCTCAGGCATTAGGTCTGCAACAATAACAGCTTGCTTTCAAGACCAGCAACTCCTTGTTTGGCAGATCCATCTCTTTATTTTATCAAGATGCCGTACCACGTAATTAGTGGCGCAGGTGAAAAAAGGGGTCAATGAGCACAAAAATAGTAATAAATACCATGTAATCTCAATTCCGTAACTCTTATAAGTGTCTCACTCCCATTTCATCTATGTTTTAATGTAGGAGATTTAAACACACGCCCACATCCCTAAAATAATTGCTTCAATTAAAATCTGAGCTATGGGAAATGAGTAGCGTTAGTGCCAATATACTGAAAAAATTGATCCCAATTTCAGCCTTAAATGATGTTTAGTTTTAAGTTTCACACTTGAAAGAGGGCGTGGCACTCACCAAATTAAATACCACTGCATTTTTCAATGGCTACAATTACATAAACATAGGACGCGAACTATTTTGGATGTGTCTGTCAATGTCTTAGAACAAGTTAAAAAATTATTAAAATCATCAATTATTAAAATCATCAGTAGAGGAAGGGGTGGTGTGATAGATATGTTTTGGAGTGATTTGACAGGAAATCAGTTCCCAGTAAGGTAGTGTTCTCAGTCTTAGGTATGTATTTATATCATATTAACGACTCAAACTTTGTTATACTATGATTTTATTAGTAGAACAAGCATAATAACAAGAGTGGTGAACAATAAAAAAACAGCTCATGATGTCCAAAGAAAGATTATAAACTAATAAAAAACAGATAAACTTATAATTTTTCAGGAATATATTATTGAGTATAAATTTCAATTAAGTACACAATAGTATCCTCTCTATCCGGGTGAAGTTCCCCTCTGCACAGCCTCAATTCAATGTCATCTGATGTTCCCTGTGGTAGAGTGGACTGGAACCATGGAGGATTGTTAAGTTGACAGCAAGTATTATTGAGTCCACATCCTGCTCCATCCCAGAGAGGATCTGTAGTATAATAGTCAGTTATGCTAAAGCCAGGTCCAGGATTTCCAGTATCACAGAAGTAGTTATTCTGGATGAATGAAGGCAACTGATGTGGCCAGTTATACTGAGTGTTAGTACAGGGACAGTTATAATAGGTTGTGTAAGGATGATTTTCCTCATACAGGGCAGATACAAATGTCCATATATGTTGTCTACTGCCGACTGGTCCATGAGTAACTGATATCCCATCTACATAAGGTGAGTCTATAGTTGTTTGGCCCTGGCGGACAAAGTTATAAAATGCATCAGTTGATCCTCTTTGATATGCAAGTATTCTGCCACACACAGAGGAATAACTCACACCATTTGCTGGGAATATGGTGGAGTCACATGTGAAACCATTGGGTCCAGTTCGGCCACATCCTCTTGGTGAACTATGAAGAGTCCAGCTACTAGGGCAGGTAGCAGTAGGATCTGACATATTGAGATAAGCTACTCTTCTCCAACCAGAACCACCACAACCTGAATCCAAAGAAGGATTGATTGTGCTTGCAACAACCTGTTTCACTTGTTGCTTTGTTACATTTAGCTGAGCTTCAATAAGATTACTGGAAGGACAGACTCCATCTCCAGATCCTGTCACAACAGCTGGTGAGATTCTTACAGGTAGTGTGGCATGGCTGTAAGTAGTCAGTATTGACATATAAAAGACCAAAGGAAGATCTTGATATTTTCCATTTTGGATCCCTGTTCTGAAACTTGACACTCCTACCTGTCGCTTTTAAACTACTCACCCTATACTAGTATTCATACAGTTAGTGTTGTCTCATAGCAAAGCTCCGGTGCCATTACATAGGAACACCTGGGCATTGTTGGTAGCGCAAACCTCAGGTGAATATTCTCGCGTTATGGGTCATTAAAAAAAAAATTTTCTCATAAAATACATCTGTGCATGCTGCAAGAGTACACAGTTGGGCGGGCACCATTAGTGTGCAATCCTCGGCTGAATAGTTTTGCATTGTCTACCTTTAAATCACATGCCCATTTGTAACACATTGCGCATGAAATACATGTATGATGCTCATGTAAAATTTGGTAGGGTGGGGGTCAATTGGAAGACTAAATAATTAAAATAATGGTTCCAGCATAGAATTTTACTGGAATCAGAAACTTATCATGTGTGCCCGTAGTACCTGTACCCAACCCTAATGTAAATCTTGTTCACATCACACACATGCATGGAGCTGCTTGAGGCAAGAGACCTAGATAGTATAACTACTTCTAAGTCACTGAATGGATTCTATATTGTATTGCAGATGTGTGTGGCTTGTATTCCAGATGAGTATGGCACTTATGTTACCTATGTACTTTATATAAACAACAGAAACAGTTGCGGCTAAGTGGCCCTACATTCTTTACAGGAATAGAAATTTAATCGCCATTAATATGGTTTTAAATTATATTCATTGTTGTTATGTAGCTGCCTCCGCATACATTTGTGCATCATTTAGAATAATATTCAGTGTACGTAACTCTGCACATCACACTGCCACGTTGTAACTGCCATGTCATATACGCCACGTCAACATAAACTGCGTCATTCATACCTCAATGCATATTTACACTTCATTCACACAATTTTTTTCATTTCTAACTTAATTGAAGTGTCTCTCTCTCTCTCTTGAACCTACATTTATCAGGCTACCAGTCACTAGATTGACAGCTAGACACCCAGGCTGGGAACTTGCTAGCCTTACTATAGCATCATAGCCATAGTTTATATTACTATTTTGAACTCCAGTGGCAGGAATTACTAGTCTACGTGTGTATTCTTTCTCAGTAATTTATTGGTTACAAACAGGATTTCAATGGAGAATACCAAGATCATTTATTCGTCATTCATTGTGTCAATATTGAGTACCTACAGCCATGCCACATTACCTGTAAGAATCACACCAGCTGTCATAACAGGATCTGGACATGGAGTTTGTCCTTCCGGTGATCTGATAGAAACACAGCTAAATATGACTAAGCAACAAGTGAAACAGGCTGTTGCAAGCACGATCAATCCTTCTTTGGATTCAGGTTGTGGTGGTTCTGGCTGGAGAAGAGTAGCATATCTCAATATGTCAGATCCTAGTGCTACCTGTCTAAGTGACTGGACTGCTCACAGTTCTCCTAGAGGATGTGGTCGAACTGTAGCTGATGCTCACGCTTGTGACTCCACCATATTCCCCATATGTGGACTAAGCTATTCCTCTGTGTGTGGCAGAATACTTGCTTATCAAAGAGGATCAACTGATGCATTTTTCAATTCAGTTGGTGGAGGACAAGCAAGTATAGACTTAGCTTATGTAGATGGAATATCAGTTACTCACGGACCAGTCAGCATGGACATTTGTAGCTGCTCTGTATGAGGAAGATCCTTCTTATACAACCAGATGGAACTGTGCCTGTACTAACACTCAGTATAACTGGCCACATCAGCTGCCTTCATTCATTCAGAATAATTACTTCTGTGATACTGGAAATCCCGGATATGGCTACAGTTTCACTGACTATTATACTACAGATCCTCTCTGGGATGGAGCAGGATGTGGACCCAACAATGCTTGCTGTCAATTTAACAATCCTCCATGGTTCAAGTCCAGCCTGTCACAGGGAACATCTGATGACATAGAGATACGTATTTGCCATGGAGAAGATTAGACACAATAGTGTATCTAATGGAGATATATGTCCAGTAATTGCTCTGGCAGACTGATGTGACTTTATATATCTTGTCATTGTTATAGAGGATACCACTGTGTGATTATGTTCAATAGTTCTGTCTTCATCATTAATGTGTTTTACTTTACTGGTTGTTATTATAGTGACTATCAATTGTATTTCTAATTTTATATATGCATTAGTGACTTCTCATCCAATTAGCTTCACTGACTTAATAATTTAGTAACTTTTTTTTAATTTAGGAGAAAAATATCTATTATAGATTTTGCTGTTTGTGCTCACTGTACACTAGATATTATTGATTCCCTGGATATGATCTTAGAATATAAATTATTTTGAAGAAATAATAATCACATCTGGAAAGCTAGGTTCATATTGTTGCATAAACATTATTAGGATTAGATGTATTCTCTCTCTTTCACGGGCTATACAAGCAAGCGGTCCTGAATTTGATTCCCGGTAGCGACCAAATATTTTTAATTCTGTATTGTTTAAAAAAGCCTGTGGAAGAGAGAGAGTACATTTAATGAGTAAAAGAAGTCTGAGAAAGAAATCGTGAGAAGTGATTATTAGCATTATTAAACTAATACAATATTTTGCAACACAATACTTAAACCCTATGTGTGTGTGTCTGTTTGTCTTTCTGTCTCCTCTTCTGCCTGTATGCAATTTCTTTGTGAGTTCTACACTTGAAGTAAAACTCTTTTATCACTTTCAGTGTTGATGTCTTTTCAATAGAAGTTACACTAAACAAAGTTTCAGTCAAATACTATACAGGGGTCACGCTTCCCTCTTGTCTTTGTTTGTTTTGAAAATGCTTTAATTTTACTGTGACTACTATGAAAGGCAGGATTATGAATATTCAATATGTTTGTGTGTGCACTTTGTAGTCTCTGTGAGTGTGAATGGCCCCCAGGTGTTAGTCAACATCAATGCCATCATGAATCTCTTGGAGTTTGTCAACTCGTCAACTAGTGTTCTGAAGACTGCTGCCCTCACTGAAAATGACCCTTTACCAGAAGATGGGGAAAGGCCATTGGACAATCAGCCTCCAGAGTTTTCAGTCCTGGAAAGTGTGGATTCTTCAGTAGACCAGACTACAGTGAAGGGTGGCAATGGAGATAGTGGTGGGAAGATGTTGATAAATATCTCCATCAAGAAGCCGGTGGTGGCTCTTCTAGAACACTCCAACTCACCTGACCCTCGGGCATTGGTGCTACAGGTGTGTGTGTGTTGCGTGTGTATATGTGTGTGTGTGTATATATACTTGTGTATGCTCTTCAGTGTGAGAGTGTTGTGGGTACATTGATTGTGGGTGTGCTTCATATAAATTGGGAGAGAGTGTTAAGTTAGAGTCAAAGCTGTCAGTTAATCTGATGTCAATTTGTCTTTCAGTATACCAGTATACCTGCTTATCCAGCATTCAGTGCTATCTGCCTGTGTTTATCAGCTGGTTGTTGTTGTTATTTGTGTATTCATTGTGTGTGTGTGTCTTTGTTTCCCTGTCTCTTCATATTTGTGTATTTATCCACTTGTCTGTAGTCTGAGGTATCAGTAGACATGTCTCTGGGAGCTAATCGAAGTATTATTGTGAAAGTAGATGATCTGGAACTCACTTCTACTCGCACATCTCAGTTGAGAAACACCTCTACCTTGGTAAGTGTTGGCATACTGTACATAGTTTTAATCTGAAGCCATCAATCGTGTGTACTATCCAAATAGTGAGTGACTTAGTCAAGTAGTGATGTTCTTGCTTGCTTGTAACTTATTGTATTGCCTCCCTTAAATTCCCCTACAGCTTTCAATTAAAGAGGTCAATGTTACTTTACAGTAGCTGGTCAGTGTCCCTTACTTGATACTGTAGAACATAAATTTGTAGCTCGTAGTCCCTTTGAGCTTCATGTACAGTAGCCCTGTGATAAAGAACACTGTTCTCTCTTCATGTGCACAATAGGTTTGAGTAACGCTTTCTTGATACAGCAACTTTGATTGCTGAACTCTATGTGGTTTGATTAACTGGTGCACAACAATACAGTTCATGAGTTGTGTGTAAATATGGTGAGAGAGGTGATTATGGAATACAGAAAAATAGAAGGAATAATACATTGAGCTGTTAGAGATTAGTAAGAAAAAGAGCAGCTGCTGCTGCTGGTACTATTAACCAGCTAATGAAGAATCAAGTTTATAAGTAGTCCTGAGGTTGGCGAAGTTCACCATTGTGTCTGCAGTCTTAACTTGATATTGGTAATTATAAGTTTGCGAACATTTGTGGTGGAATCAAGAAGTGAGTTTAAAGTTAAAACAGAAGTTTTGTGAGGTATTGAGTTTGGTGAGGTTATTTTTATGATTTGAATACCTGGTATATAATAAGGGAGTCTATTTAATTTACTACTGGCATTGGTCTGATAAATACAGTCATGCTTTACTCCTCATTCCTTTTCCTATTCCATCTGCCTCTGACCTGCAGGTACTGGATACCAAGTCCAAGCCTCTTCACATGACTCTAACTATGTTTGGCAGTAGGACCATGTTGGAAGTGGCCGTCCCTTCTCTGTTTGTGGCCATATCTCCAGTGACTGTCAGACTCATCCTCAGTGTCACTGATGCACTGTCTTCTGTTGCCAACAAGGAAAGGGACGACAGTTACACCATCATCATCAGGAATTGGTTTTGTAATAATTATGTGCAAACTCTTGTATATTTATGGTTGTTGAGATAAGCAAAGTCCGTTGCTTTGATTCATTACACAATTTTTACCGTGCACCAGGACAGTCAGCTCAATTCAAATTATAATTGATGACAGCACTTTTATAGATGTAGAATCATGTAATCTTACATTACAGTGAGACCTTCCTGTTTCATACCTTTTATGACGTTTTTCTATAATTCTGCTACTACAATCTCTTTAAAAATGCACACTATATTTTAAAATATCAAATGTTAAGTTTCATCACCGTTAAATTCATACCGATTGGTGATAAAAGGATATCAAAAGTACAAACCTCAAATACTGATATCATTATTTTATAATTGTACAACATTTAGTTTAGTAAGGCATCATAATAAATAACAGGAAGAATTGATGCTATTGTGAATTATATATATGCATGTAAAGATGTAAGTTTAAATTAGCTAATGAAAATTCAAAGGTATAAGTAGTTCCAAAGTTGGCGAAGTCCAACATTGTGTCTGCTGTCTTAACTAATGACATCAGCAATGATAAGTTTATGGTGGAGTCAAACATCAAGTTCAAAGTTACAACAGAATATTGAGTGTGGTGAGGTAATATTTATGATGTGAACAAAGACTAATGTGTGGAATATGGCACATGAGCAGGCTACTATGTCAGTAGCTCCACTAGACTAGTCATTAGACAGTTTCATTACCCTGTACTTAATGTTAATGTATGTGATGTTTTGACTGTCAATGTCCCACTCAATAAGTATCAAGGTTGGATCTGTCTTAAATTCCATAGGTTCTGTCCCATACATAAACACATGTACAATTCAATTCATACTGATATCTTTCTGATGTGAATGTGGTGCCTACTAGTTGTATGGACTTATGGATAATCTTACCCTGTCATGTCTTATTATTATTACACTTCTGTCTTCCAGTCTGTGGCATCAGGCATCCCAGCCACTTGTCCTGAAGACCTGTGGGAGGAGACAGAAGTAAGCAGGACTGTTTGGTATATGAAGACACCAGACCTAGATGAGACAGATTCATCCAGCAAGTCACAATCTGATGTGCTCCAGTTATCCGAGACAGTCTCAGAAAGTGTGAGGATATTTATAGTGTACTTGTATAGGAAGTATAGCATGACCTTTACTTATTGCTCTGACTCTAAAATACCTTCTTCTTTTTCTTTTTTTTTTGTTCTTTTTGTCTTTTTACTGTTTTCTTTATTATCACATATACTTCTACCCCTTGTTTCCTTAGAATAGGAATCATTATCATAAAGAATAGCAGGATATGACACCCTATGTGCATCCTAGGTTTTGTTTTTCAGTTCTTCAGTTTTTTCAGTGTCCAACTGACAAAGATTCCAAGGAATCGAAACATCTTGGTTTGTTTGAATTGATATATTATTATGTAAATATTCATTAAGAATCAAAAAATATTCAGAATGTAAAGGACATAGTAAATGAGTCTAACTATTTATAATATAGGATATTACTAAGTTATAAAAAACAAGCAAAAAAATTAGCAAATAAGCATCCATCTGTAGTTTCCCTCTCCTGCTGTCTTTCTTCATGAGCCTTCTCAGTTATTCTTATTCCTCTCTCTTCAACTCATGGATTCCCTTCTCCTCTTTTGTCTATCTCTAATAGTTAATGAGACACTACTCTGCTGTTGTTCCAGACGGTTTGATGGTAAGTGTGCGTGACTGCTAAGTTGAGGGTCAGTGGTACATACCCCGTTTGAAGTTTTTATTTTTTTTCCCTCCACAGAGCAGGAAGAGCTTGTTCCTGGGTAATGGTGACATTTACCAACTCGACTCAGCTCATGAATTATTCATGAACACACACACTGTCGTCGTTATTGACACACAAGTGTATTGTTATATAGATTATTAAGATTAGTACAATGTTATGTTGCAGTTCATTTCTAGTGTGTGTACATGTATTTGTATGTACTGTAGTTGAAGATCACAGTAGAGTCCCTCAGTGTTGCCATGGAGAAGGAAATGGCTGGAGGTGTCACTATGCCGGTTGTCATGGTGAAGATGGGCTGTAAATCTAGAAAAGCATTCACTATGGAGGTCAAGAACTGGAGTAAGGACGTAAGTGTGAAATAGTTGTGGCGCTACTTCAAACTACATTGTACTCCTTGTTTGGGTTCTAGCATCTACTGTTACCTTCCCTCATGCTAATACTAGCTTACTTGCTTATGAACTTATCAAATCCCATAATTTTGATATTGGATTATTAACCACTTGTAATTTTTTACACCATTTTGTTTGTACTGAGGCAGCAAATTTGGTAGTAAACTAATGTTTATTTTTCAAGGCATTTGTGTCTGGTTCTCATATACTTCTATTTCAGTCACTGCAAGAGCAATTCAGAATTTTCTGATAGTATGACCAAAAAAATAACAGCAATGATAACCTTGAAACAAAACAAAAAAAAACACTGAATACCAATACAAATGAAATACAGCAACAGCACACGCTCACCCACTTTCACTCATTCTGCAGTTTATCCACTCATTCTCCCATTATTCATTCATTCCTTGCCTCTTAAAGTATATTGTGTTTTTTTTCTCTTGCTCTCCCTCCCTGCTCCTCCCCCCTGCCCCTCCCTCCCTTTGCACACAGTTATCGGCATCTGCACAGTTGTCCCTAATGATCACGTACAATGCGTTCTCCAGAGGAGTATGGGAACCCATTTTGGAACCTGTGACAGACGCCACTGATGACCTCGCACCTCAGCTCATGTGGTTCCTCAAGGTAGAGGTATGTATGCCGTGTCGGTTCCACTAGTTGGTATTCACTTGTTTGTTTCCTCTACCTCTGGTTTTATTTGGTCATTAACTTACTAATTTGGGGAATTTAATTCCATTTATCTCCAGTCTTATGGCCCGGTACTATATGCATTGGCACCATTATTATGACAAGTAGAACAATATTTTTGTCCAATAAAAGGTTATCATCGACTTTTATGTGTAAACTTTTTATGTAATTGGAACACAACCTAAAATGGTTCAATATGTGTGCATGTGATGTGTGTGTGCATTTTTGTGCTTGAGGTGTATAAGTAATTGTGTGTGGCATGTGTATTTGTGTGTATGGTGTGTGTATGTGTTCATGCTTATGTTTATATATGTATGTGTTTGTGTGTGCTCGTGTTTGTGTGTGTGTGCCATAGGTTCAGAAGTGGCTGACATCCTCCTCCCCATTCACCAACAGGAAGGGCCTAGAAGGTGCTGGCAGCTCCCAGTTGGTCATCGTCTCTGCTTCACCATCCACCACCAGCCTCAGGCTGTCTGGAAAGAACCAGAAAGGTTTGGGAACAGGTACCTCCAAGCATAAGGACTTAGCTGGCGTGCATGGTGCTAGCAAGAACCTAGTTCCTGAGATGCAGATCCGCTTGAGCGCTCAGAATGCCCTCCAGCTGACACTGACCAAGAGCTCCCTGGGATTGCTGAAGAACCTTGTTGATGATTATTTAAAAGAGAGGGAGCCAATGGACAAGAAGATAAAGGAGGAGGAGGAGCCAGTGGATGAAACAGACTTTCCTGCGCCTGAGACGTTTGATGCCATTTACACACTTAAGAATATGGTACAGGGTTATTAACTAGTAGCATAGTTGATAGTATCTACTATAAGGTGTTAAATTCTGTGTTCCGGGAGAATGTTTTCAGTCCTTGGTTATTATATTAATTAATTAATTAATTAATTATTTCTTACAGTTAGGTGATAGAAACTACATCCAGGTGGAAGGAAGTAGCAACATTAAGGTGAGTGGGAGTGGTGATTTAACAGTAGGCGGAGCTTCAAGTGATGGACTATCTGTGTATACTAGGTTCATGGTGCCTCCTCTTCCATTGTGGCTCATGGTGATGTGAGAGATCTGTTCCCAGTGGGGGATATGACAGAACTGTTGCCAGGACATCTTCTGCCGACAGAGTAGCACTCACAAGTTACACAAGATATTCATTAGTGTAAGTTTGCAACGACTGTCACCATGCAAAAAGTAGAGAATACTGATGTGTATTGGGAAGTGTATAGCACTAGAATAATTGAGTTATACTCACATGTGTATTTCAGTGGTATACACATATGTAAATGATATGTATTCTAAAGTAATCCTTTTATTATACTAACAATATGTATTCATGTAGTATACTCATACTTACCACATGTGTATATCACTGAAATATCATTGTTATATTCAAGCGTGTATACTTGACTTATAGCACGGAAATACATCATGTGTATTACAAAGTTATAGCATTGTTATAATCAGGTGTGTATACTTGAGTTATAGCACGCAAATACATCATGTGTATTACAAAGTTATAGCATTGTTATAATCAGGTGTGTATACTTGACTTATAGCACGCAAATACATCATGTGTATTACAAAGTTATAGCATTGTTATAATCAGGTGTGTATACTTGAATTATAGCACGCAAATACATCATGTGTATTACAAAGTTATAGCATTCTTATACTTGAGTGTTGATACTTCTAGTATACACGTATACACACTCGTGTATTACTCAGTAATCCTCCTGTTTTAACAGTACATTTATTCCAGTGGTATACACCACACAAAAATGTGCATATATCAGTAGTATAACACTAGCTATGCCTTAAATATTTGATACACAAAGCATCAAATTTTAGTGGGTCTATCTTTATTCTTCATTCATTCACTCGTTCCTCTTATTTATGTATTCATTTAAATATTTATTTATTTATTTATTTATTTGTCTATGCTTGTATTTATGTATTTATTTTATTTACTTATTCATTTATTTGTTTTATTTATTCATTTAAATATTTATTTATTTTTATTCATTTGATTTCTATGCTCATGTATTTTAACTTATTTTTATTTATTTATTCAATAAATAAATACTAAGGATTAGGTGGTGATCGTTCCCAAGACAGAGGCACAGTTTCCTCGCTGCACAGCCACTTAGAGATGCTGGAAAGGATAGTCTCTAGCCCGTGGGTCTCCTGTCTGCACCACTATGCCGGTGTCCCACATCCTTCAACAAGCCATAGACTTTTGACTCACAGCACCCACGGTCTCAATTATTTATTCAATTACTAATTAGTTATTTATCTTTCATAAAATTATTTTTATTTCATTTTATTCATTCTTTATTTCTTAATTTATATTTTAGCAAATAGCTAAATTTATTATACAAATAAACTAATCATAAAATATAATAATAGTAGTAACTTATTCATCATATTTATTCATTAATTAGATAAAATAGTAAATATAAATTAATATAAACTGATTAAAAAAATAAATAAATAAATAAATAAATAAAATAATAGTAGTTGTAGCTAATAATAATAGCTAATAATAATAATAATAATAATCTGTGACCTTTGGAGAGAGGCGAGATAATAATAATAATAATAATAAATAAATAAATTGAGTGTATTTCATTCCAACAACCTTTTCAGTAAGTTGAAAGACACTTTACCTAACAAAGGTTAAGTGGTTTGGCATCGTCACGAACAATACCACCTTTTACAACCGTAGCCCTTTAGCCAGAGTTCTCCTTTACCTAACGCAAACGAGCGTTCGGTAAAGGGTCTGGCCTGGCTAGCATTAAAGCTCACGTTTAATCTGCAAGAAATGTTATTGTTCCTTACTCTGAGTGTCCATTCGACCTCTTCCACTTAGTTGGCACTGAACTTCCCGATGTATAGGAAGCTCGATAAGGCGAAGCACAAGACTGGGCTATTGTTTGTGGAGTATTTCAGGATGCATTGCCAGAGGGTTTTTTTTGGACCCAATATGCTCATCTTCTATGTTCTAACCATGCTGAATTGCTGTGTGAGCAGGGTGCAAACAGTTGCGTTTATTTGCAAACAGTGCTGCTATACAGCTGGAGAATAACATTTCTTAAACCAAAGGACTGGAAGGTAATTTTTAAGTGTTAGTATCCTAAATATAATCTGATGAGCTGTAGTAGTCTGGCATAGCCAGACCCACGTAGCATTCAAAGTGCGCGGAGGGTCTGGAGACATGGCCATACCAAATTTGTTCTGGAGGAATGAGGAAGTAGTGAGTGTCCCACCTCCTTTATACCTGAATTTCTACCACAAATTAGCTATGATTGCTAAACCTAGCTTTGGAAAGGGTGGCTGATGTGCACAGGAATTTCTATTCCGGTAATTTGCGGTAATTTGCTAACGGTAATTGACCGCCGTAATATATGTGCGGCAGAACAAATTTGGTATGGCCATGTCCCCAAACCCATTCCCAGCATAGCGGTTCGGTACAGGGTCTGGCTACGCCGGACTACATGAGCTGGTGATGTATGTTTTGGATATGAGACATAGCCACATCCTAATTCCATAGTTGTGGTGTGCAATAATTAGATTCTCATTACTATGCTAAGAAAATAAGGCGACTTGTAGATAGTTCTTGTTCCCATAGAACACTACAAGAAAAGAACCTTTGCTCATAATATTCTCCCCTTCTCCCTTCCCGGCACCTCTTCCTTTCCTCCACCTTACCCTTCCTGAAGTCAGAGTGAAGAAGTTTTATTAGTGTTTGAACTGTGGTCTGTAGGACTTCTGTCAATGGTGTAATGTCTGCTTGCGAGTATGTTCTATACTACCTAGTTTTAATCAGCCTTTTTTTTTTAAGTACAAGAATGAAAAATGTTACTGAACGACATATCTGCTATGAAATATACTTGATATAATATCAATCATGATCAAATGTTATACTAAATCAAGTCTAAGTTGACACAGTTTGTTAGTTGTTGTTTTGTTTTTTGTTTTTTGTTTTGGTCGGTTTTTTATCTGTGGATAATATATGTGACATGTATGATCAGGTTTTAAGTTTTGGCTAAGAAGTTTAGGATGATCATTTGGATGAGCAAAAGAAAGCCACATTGTTATGGAGAAGTCTGTTCTATATCTAAATCTATATGTGTGTATTTAGATGATCATTTATGCAAATGGCAACATTCTTATTGTCCCTGTGTTCCATCCAACACGTATTCTGAAGTTATGATACTCACTGGCCAGCCTCTCCTCAGTTCCCCTAGTGGTCATTCTCATTTGACTTGTGATTGGGCTGAAGCACTTTTGTTGGAATGTTGAGTTTCCCTGAAGGACTATTTCAGATGTCCATATTGAGTAGAAGAGGTTTATCCATGGTTAGGTACATTTTACTGGCCTTTGATGTTGTTTTTGTTTGTTTGTTGTTGTTTGTTGTTTTGTTTTCTGGGTGGGGGGAAGGAGGGGGTTATTTATTCTTCTGTTTGTTGTTGGTTGTTTTTTGTTGTTTTTTGTTTTGTTTGTTTTTTGTTTTGTATTTTGGAGGAATAAAGTAAAGTACATTGAGAAATAATGGTATCCACATATATTTGACTTAGACAAGATATGTAATTAACCCTCAGCCTGCGTGTGCGAGAGGGATATTGTAGCCGTCCTGTCTGTCGATCTGTCTGTCTGTCATTTTGGAGATTACTGACAATTAAATGTTGTTTTGAGTTACTTGAACAACTATTTAGACCTTTTATTATGCTAGTTTTAGTTAATTTCAGGCACTAGCTTTTGTTGGTGATTGCCCCTTTCGTCACATTGTAATCATGTGAGCTAATGATTCTTGCAGTATATGATGGTTTTGCTTCACGATATCAAGTTAGCATAACGTTTGAATTGAATGGGACTTTTCCCTAGATGTTTCCCTTGAGTACCTTAAGTGTTTCCTCATCACATGATGCATATTGAACATTCCAGCATGGCCGGGAATTGTACAGAACTACATTCATGCACGTTGAAGCGTTCCGTATGGAGCGTTCAAGGGAGAATATTGAAAGCTCGCATGATGCGAAAATAGTCAGTGGTCTAATGACAATAAATATATGTATGTATATGTAGGTTACATAATTGCGTGGATGTCGATACTGGATTTACACAACTGAGTGCCAGAGGCCCGAAGATAGTGTAAGTCACTTACTGACCTAACGCAGAGTGGTACAACATCATGACTCTAGGCTATAGGAAAAGCATAAAACTAATCGTGATTGGACAATTCATTTGTTCACTTCGTAGCAGGAGAGTATGAAATATAGCATTGTGAATTAAGCAATCTGATTGGATAGTTAGAATGTACCATTAATACAAATACATCCATACAGAGAGAGAGGGAGGTAAACTTGCTCAAGCTTCACACACACACACACACCCCACCCAGAAATAATCTCTAGATATAACCCTGGTAAGTGTGCAAGCATCATAATTTTATTAAACTGACATTCTTAATAGAGAGCAGCTATATATAGTAACGTGTGTGGTACACCGAGATAGGCATTGGAGGAACAAGAAATGTTACTTGTTGGCATATGTACCGTACCAAGGGGTGGGGAGATGGTTAGGTTATGTACCAGAAGTGATAATTACTAGTGATATACTATAGATTTAAATATTTTTCGTAGAAAGTATAAATGTGGGGGGGGAGGGCTTGAATATTTTTTTACCCAAATAGATTGTTATTTATTTTTACTTGTGTTTAATATTAAGGAATGGTAGAAGGTCTTGATGTCTGTGAAGAAGCTTATTGTATTAATAATCAACAGTTGCAGTTTTTCCAGTCGACTTCTAGAAGAAGACAATTCTTGTTGAAGCAGATGTTGGTAAGTGGGTGAGACATTTAATGTATGTGTGTTAATACTCTTATGTTTTCCCATGTACTGTGTGTGTGTGTGTGTGTGTGTGTGTGTGTGTGTGTTGTGTATAACAGAACTCTTGTAATTGGGACCAAGTAGGGTTCACTAGTGGGGGGAGGGGAGGAATAGTTTTTCCCTACTTTGTAGTGTGCTATTGAGGCAATTTTATTGCAATTAATAATTGTTTTGCTACTGCCCAAGTTCCACCCCCCCCCTCCTCTTCCCATAATTAATCCCTGCGGCAACATCATATTAATCTTATTATAAAGTTGTGCCAGCTGTAGCCATTCTTTTGCTTGTACTGCAGATTGGAGGAGTGGAATTATCACCAAGATGGTTGGCTATATGTGGGAGGGGTGGAATCATTGTTGTGTGGGTGTGGTCATTGACATGGTCAAATTATAGGTGTGGTCTGTGTGGGTGTACTACTGTGGTAGGTGCGGTCATGGGGCATGGGGGGGGGGGAGGAGTGTGGCAATGTTTTATATTATTGCCTAGTAGAATTGTAGGTGTGGTCATTGCTAAGGTCATTAATGATTGTTGTCATGTGTGGGAGTATTGCCATGGTGGGCATGGTCATATGCAGGTGTTTTGCTATGGTGGGTGTGGCAATGTGTTGGAGTGTTGCCAAATGAAATTTTAGGTAGGCAGAAGTCAACATTTTAAAGGCAGGGCTTCATACAGAGGGGGGTGGCCCTGGAATTCCACCTCCCAAGAAATCTGAATTTTTAATTATAATTATAAATGGTAACTCAGAGCAAATTCTTTTTTTATTATTAAAAAATGTAAAACCAAAGCACAATTCTTCTACTTTTTTGTTTGAAAATCTCTAGAACTTCATCCAAGTTTACAGCCGAAAGTTCAGGGCCTCAATGGCAATTCTTACGAGCTGATGAAGGTTTTAGTCAGTGATACTGCTGCGTATACGGGTCTTAATGAGCTTCATATGTAGCTGGAAGATCTTTCAACTGATGCTGTTCCAAGGAAGGATGAGGAGTGTATTCAAAAGTTTAAATGTTTCTGAAAAAATCCCCGTATACCTCTGAATTTTAACAGTGGATAAAGCAGCTAATATTAGCATTACCCCCCCCCCCCCCCCAGAAAAAAATCCTGTATGGAGCCCTGAAAGGGGTTTGTCATTTTCAGGAAATTGATGAATATTTGGAGTAAATTTCTCCACTAAGATTACAACAACTTTGGAAGGGAGGAGGCAGGAGCCTAAACCCCTTACAATTGGCTAAAAATCCCTGTCTACTTAATTGTAGAACATGTTATCACTTGTGGTGGCTTTAAAATATTCCGTGAAGTGACTCACTTATGTAATTTTATTATTTTATTTTTGAAGTAGCTTCAGCTGGTAATTCCTCTGTGTAATTGAATAGTTATGATAGTCTTTGTAGCCACATGACTGGTCCACCCAAGATAGTGAGTGTTCATTACTCCTGCGAAACACTCTGAAGTCTAACCCTCCAAACCCCCTCCCCCTCTCCTACCAACACACACACACACACACACACAACACTACACACACACACACACATGCACACGCACATGCATACACACGCATACACACACACATGCACACATGCATATACACACATACACATACACACATGTAATACTCAAGAGGACACTACACAGACTCACACACATGCACACTTCTATGAGCTGCAGACTATAAAAGTTAATCAATTATGTCATTTGTACACTCATCTCATTCGTTTATTTTATTTTTATGTCACCCACGCCTAATTACTTGCTGAGTCATGCTCAATAAGGGGTCACGTGAGGGTCGTGTTGTTAGAGTTGATTTGAATGATAAATTGAATGAACTGTCTAATAAGTCCTAACTAACCTCAGTCGTACCGCTTACTACTTGGCGCTCCATTATACGCCTACTTGGCAGCACCCTGAGAGGTGGTCCTCGTCCTACCACTTTGACTTTTATTTTCCCTCCAGTGATGTGTACTGCACCAACTCCTTCCTATTTATGTCCTAGTCTTATTGAAACTACTGTGGTGTGGGTGGGTGGGGTTCTTTGCCACTAGCCAGGGTTTGATACAGGATTTTTTGCTAGGGGGGGGGAAAGTCAAATAGCGACCTTATAGTTTTATTTTTTTTGTCCTTGCAATACTAGTAAGGTAAGGAAATTAAACTTATTTTATTATATTTATGTATTGATCAATTGATTACCTCTAATAAACAGCTTTGCTCATTTTGAAAGCTGAATAGCTCTGACATTAATTAAGCCAGACTCCTAATAGGTTATCCTTCTAGTTTGAAAGGAGTAGGTGTATCATTTTATGGATCACCAGTTCCAGTTTGAAAGTTGCTTTTAGCACTGGTCATTGTGAAGCAGCTTCCTGGTTGGTAAGGGTATATTTGTTGCTTTGGCAGACTGTAGAAGTTGCTGAGTAGTAGCTAATGGATATCAGAAAGTATTTTAGGAAAAAGAGACCTTGTGGCTCCAAAGGAAGTGAATCCGAACCAAAAAAAAGTAAATGTGATAGCTATGAATCGGTGGAACACAAGGAACAGATTCGAGCAGTGCAGCAGAGAGAGAGTGAGGAGGCGAGGGAGGAAGAGAGAAGAGGTGAGGAAAGAAGTGCAGCAGAGGGAAGAAGGGCCGCAGAGGGAAGAAGGGCAGCAGAGGGAAGAAGGGAAGCAGAGGGAAGAAGGGAAGCAGAGGAAAGAAGTGCAGCAGAGGGAAGAAGTACAGCAGAGGGAAGAAGTACAGCAGAGGGAAGAAGTGCAGCAGAGGAAAGAAGTACAGCAGATGGAAGAAGTACAACAGAGGGAAGAAGTACAGCAGAGGGAAGAAGTGCAGCAGAGGGAAGAAGTGCAGCAGAGGGAAGGAGTGCAGCAGAGGGAAGAAGTGCAGCAGAGGGACGTAATATAAAGATGAACTGAGGCAATCCCAAACTAAGCTCCAACCTAAAGCATTCAAAGGCTAGCCTGAAGAAATTGTACAAATCTAGGCTTACCTACAAGAAAAGTTGGGAGGAAAAGTATTTTTTGTATGTTTTAATAAGTATAGGTGAAAATCATAGGGGGGGGAAACTCTGCTCAAGGGGGGGGGGGAATCCCAGGGTTTCCCCCCCTCTGTATCAAACCCTGCTAGCTGTCCGCTGTCTAACTCCCTTTGCTGTGTGACGCGGGCTGCACTGTGCTTTTATTGGAGCTGCCCAACCCATGGCCCACACGTTCTCTACTACACATGCTCCCTACCCCATGGCCTGTTAACCCTTTACCTTTGCTACTGCACTTCCGGTGCATTTTTGTTGCAGAGAAAAACCTCACCAATTTGAGTTTCTGATCCAGACTTCTTCACCCACTACCCATATTCAATATTATTTAATGTTATTGGACATCTAAACCAGAACATTTCATTGTAGCTGCAGAATTTTTTTGTTGTTTTTGTTGTTGTCTACTTTAAACAATATAGTGAGGAGGTTTTTGTGGGCGGAGAAAGGGGGTTGGGGGAATGTTATTTTGTGGGGGGGAGGGTGTGGACACCTCTGTTTGGGGGAGGAAGAACTCAGTTTAGTGTGAGGGTGGAGTCCTAGTGTCCCTTTCTCCTCAGTATCAAGTACTGCATTGTTGTACTCACTTCTTCAGGTACTCACTTCTTCAGACTCTTTTTGTGTGTATAGTAAGTCTCTATTTCTGATGGCTCCTATTTGAGTGTGTATTTTCATAAAAATGATGATAAAATATTTTATTAACACATTCAATGGCTGTGTACTGCCACATAACAGCTGTTTTTACAATGGCTGTAAATAGCAGTGTTGTGTGTGTAGGTAGTAAATATCAGTTACATCTTTTTTCTTTTTTAGCAACTTGAAAATGGCTCTTTGGAATCGTCGGCTGCAGGAGCTAACAGTACCATTAGTTCTGTGGGATAGTGTCCTGTCAAGTTCATAGCTACTGTTATCAATACTGAATTGTTTCATTGTGTTCATTTTATGATATATATATAATATGTTAATAAATTATTTGTTATTAAAATTTAAGACGTATATGCCATTTTACATGCGTTCCGCTAAAATAGGAATTTCTTCTGCCTCACATAAATAGGTGAATGATGAAAATAGCACTAAAATTATCTGACTTATACAGTCACGAGTACAGTGTCATCTTGTCTGTTGAGATCTGATGGGATGCTGGTTCCATGGAACATAGGGCAAGTGCTGAGACATTTATTTGCATAGTGAAGTACATGCTACAGTGAAAAGCTGGTCAGAGTGAAAACTCAAGTGCAGAAGTGGGTCATCAATAGTTGTTGAGAGACCCACCATCTTAATTCAACCAGTAAATTGTCATTAAACTGTCAGGTGCAGTTATAGTTATGCAGTGCAATGCAGTATCTTCTCCTAAATCTTGTGGCTGGTATGCAGCAGCAGTCTTGGAGTGGGCATGGGACAAATAATCAGACTTTGAATTTCATTTTTCTGTTATAAGTATAACAACAAGTGTTACTAATAGCTATAGCTGTAAGATAAGAACTCCTTTAAAATAAATAACAGTCCTTAGTGATATATTTCAGATGCACACATGTAGCTGTGCAAGTGCTTTACTCCAAGTATTTTCCTACCTACACAGATCAAACTGCTGACTACTCAAATGCCAGATAATCAAATAGTGTAGATGCTGAATAGGATATACAACCCTATGTTAGGTACCCATGAGATGATAGCATCAGTAGCTACTACTATAGGTAAGGTTTATTGCATTAATAGGGAATTGAGCATTATCATAAGTAAGCATGAAAAAGTCAAGTGCATGTTTTAGCTTACATATTATTTATAGCCACATGTAAAAGCAACACACCCACACATTTATGCCACTAATAACACCTGCTGCTATTATTTACGGTAATCCATATCAAGGCAAGTCTACTAGCTATATCTGTAATATCTGTATAATTTCTCTATGCAGGTTACCCAACTATAAATACAAGTATTATAGTGGCACAATCATCTATGAATTTGTAAGATATAATTTTATTCACTTGATGTTGCCAATTTGTTAACTAAAGACTGTAAATCTACTAAGTTATGTTAAAAACACTGGCAACAAAATAATAGTGATACTTTTTCCTTTACGTTTGGAGAACGGAGATGTAGTGCAAGAGAGTTAGCTAGTATAGCTAGCACAATACGCTAAGATTCAGTGATTGAGTTTTAGACAGTTAGTTGACAATTATTGATTCACTAGCTAGAGAAATTCATGTTATTTTTATACGCTAGCTAATAATATACATACCCGAATAAGTTCCGTTCGTTGTTAGTTTTACTTCACTCGTAACTATAGCAACTTTATAGGCACCGCCCAGTCAGATTAGGTAAACTCAGCGATCGTCATATGTGCTGATCTATTGCGCGCGCTCTTTGTGGACGAAAAGGAGGGAGAGTAGCTCTGCGTGGGGATGGGGAAACCTGGTCAGACTAATCGATGGGGCAAGAATAGGCGTTCTAAACTACGTGGCGTTAATGTGCATGAGGTATAATGGAATTAACAGAATAAAACTAATTGTGAGTGCCATTTTACTTGGAGTTTTGTTCAGTATCTCATCGATTTTTGTTGAAACAAAATAGTTCGGTGGGATATTCCAGAAATTTATGGTTGAATACTAGTGTAGCCTTTTCTGCTCGTCTCATGACTTTATAGTACCATCCAGTAAAAAAGCGGTTATTACCTCCCCCCCTCACACACACTCTCTAGATGCTATTACATTACTATTTTAATGTGACTTTAGGACATAGAAGTAGGTGGTGACTCCTTTGAACACCCCTGGATATTTATCAGCAAGGCTGAATTTTCTCGCAGCACGTAAGTTGCTCAATGTGGAAGTGAGTACCGAAAACACACTAACCATTATGCTATTTGATGGATGGTAACCAAAATTGTGTGACATGTGTTATTATTCTTTATTAAGGTGGTGCCTAATTAGGGAATGTGTGTGCACATACTCAAGCTAGTGATTATTGGTATGCCCAATAAGTTAAGCCTCTATTTATGGAGGTGTGATGTCCTATTTGTTTCAATTTTGTTTGGAGATGACGTGCCGGTGAATGGCTTAAACATTGTGCCCCTCCCCCTCATATACAAGAAGTCTATTCGTGGAAGGTATATTGACCCATTTGTATCAGTTTTATTTGAGATAAAAACATTTTATAATGAAGGCCAGTGTATAAGTTATTTATGTGACTAATAATGACTTTCCGGTGGCTGCTGTTTGGGGTGGGGGGAATGTGTATTTGTATAGCCTAGGGATAGGTTGTTGGTCTCATTAATATTGCCATTGTCTGGTGAAGGAACATGTTATTAGTTTAAGGTATACTTGCACAGGGCATGATATGCATCAGTTACATAGAGTGAAGTATGTGTAGGACTTGGACTCTTGTCACATGGTAATAAGCACATGTAGCAACAGTTTAGTTATGTGAGTACAGAACAGTAATTACTTAGTTGGAGTTTCCAGCTAAGGCTTGGCATAGAGATTGGAGACTGTGGTTAATGCTTTTATCACTTCATTCATCAGTAATGTCCACCAGTGTTAAGTTACTAATTCCTCTCATAATTAAGTCTTCTTAGCCTCAATATGTATACTGAAGTACAACTCCCCGACTGTGATGTTTCGTATAGTAAGCTAGGGGCTGAAGAATAGCAGTTGTTGTTATTATTGTTGTTGATGTTGTCATTTATTATTATTATTATTGGTGAGCAAATATGCTTGGATGTACATGTCTTTTTTGTACTTTAACTCTCACATTGCATTCACTTGGTGGTCGGTTCCTTCCCATACTCCACTGAATGGAAATCTTTTTATCAATCTTTACCTGATCATCTTAGGAAATTTAATGATTTACCCTTTTGAATTAGATTGTCTCTGACTGGTCTCACTGATCAGACCCTTTACCCAACCTCTATGCTGAGGTGATCTGAAACTTTCACTGTACGTATTTCGTTCTTTAAAAATGTTATTAAAATTTGGTGCCTTAACATGGTTTCTACTGTCTCTAATTGTGGTTGGTTGGTTGACTTGATTATGCTGAACATACCTCCAAGCTGTTTCAGTTGTGAATATTGTTTTGCTGGCTGGAATGAAAATGCTGCAGAGTAGATAATAAGTGTTCAGAACTTGCTTCTTGTAGTAATAAATTTGATGTTTGAAAAATTCTTATGAAATTGATGGTTTCAAAACTGCATCAATAAGCTAGAAAAATATACAATTTTTCTTCAGTACAGAGTCGAGAGGCAGACCGGGACTAAAAGTGCCGAGTTACTTAAAATGGCATAAACCACAAATTAATTTTAAAAACTACATAATGGTCAGGTTTTCGCAATGGAGCTAACCACACCATAAGCTGTTCAAGGTAAAATAATGAATGAAACAAAATGTATATGTTGGAAGTTCCACACCCTTTCCCAGCATAGCGGTCAGGTAAAGGGTTGGTTTGCATAACTAGGTTATGTTACGGGATGCAGTTAAGTCTACAAAATTCCTGGACTTTTTTCCTATTAGATCAGTGGCGGTGGTTTGTCTTCTTGGTTATTGTGCTGTTTGACATACCCATAGGTGTCCAGAAATGCCATAAAATGTCCATCCCATCCCACGATCCCATGGGACATTCCATGGGATGTCCTTATGTTTAGTGTACAAGTGCAGCAGAGTCAAGTGATAGTGCTTGTCTAATAGACTGGGTGTATGTAATAGACAATCTAACTTAGTCAATCCTTATTTTATTTTGACTGGTGTATTTCTATCCTCTGCCTAGAACAATTCTTACCTTAGCTTTCATTTCTTGCCTGATTAGAGGTATCATTATGTTTAAAGGGCCTGTGTATTGTTCTTTGACATCAACTTCTCCAGAGGAGCTTCATAAGGACCATAGCCACGCCCACCACTAATTATTTAGCCGCATCCACCACTATTGTATTAGCCTCACCCACCAGTGATTACCTTAGAGAACGCACAAATTTTTGACCCACAAATTTTAATCGATATATCTGAACATCAATGAATCGTGATAGGGAGACAGTATTGTGTTACATAAAAATGCTAATGTATTGCTATTTTTTTGTTTTACAGTTCTGTATACAACCATTCAGCACCTTACTGATGCTACCACCACTTATTATTACCATTTATGATTAGTAATGAATTGCTGTTACCTTTGATTATGTCTTGATAAAAACTCAGTTGCACTGCAAAACTGTTCAGTCCTTACTGAACTAACTATTTAGTAGCAAAGAATACCTCTTTTCTAGCTACATAGTTACTTATCCTTATTTGAAGCCAGTTGCTTTCAATAAGAACTAGTGAAATTTTCCCGTATTCCCCTTGTGTATATGTGTTATATTGTACAGTATGTAATAGTTGGTGGGAGAGTGAAGCGAATGAGACACTCTCAGGGGTAACACAATTGCAAATCGGGGATATTTGTTTATGTGTGGACGTACATATGTCATTCGTATGTTGACCCTTGTGTTTTTGTTTTTGCTTCGTGGTCTACCCCTTCCCATACCTCCACTAAACAGAACATTTTCGTTTAGCGATCCCATATCATTCAAGGAAATTAATTATTTCCCCCTTCGTATTAGGTTGTTTCTGAATGATATAAGATGCACCTTGGTCTTAAAAACTTACTGTTATACTCAACACTGTGCAGTAATTCTTTAGAACTTCATTTTTAAAAGTCGCAAAATGTTATGGTGAATGGTTACTATGGTATTGAAACCCTTTACCAGATGTAATTTTAAAAACTCGCCTTTTTTTAGTAGCTGTGAGTACTTGTCAAAAGCTACTGGTTACTCAGATAGTCAGAATGCGATATTAGAGACTACAGAAAATACCAGTACTCAGGAAATTGAGGTAAGAAAGTGGTTCTGTACTTGTTAGTTAAAGTAAATAATGGTCACAACGACTACGCTTAGCAATCAATATTATCTAAGCAAGATTAGAAATAGACTAATAGACTCTTTTGAAGTGTTTCGTTTGTGCACTGGCTCGCTCGCCCTTTCTGCTCAAGCACATCACCAGTTATATACCTATAATTGAGGTTTGTATTTATTGCAATTACTCCTGAAACATGAGAGTAAAGCTCAAGTGACGATGGGTTTGTTAATTATAATACTAACTGATTAGCCTGTGGACATAGTAGTTACCATGACAAATTTTTGTTCTTTGTAGCCATTTTTAAAGATGGAAGTGATCCAAAAAATTCTGATGACACTAATGCAGTTATGTAAAACAGCAGTTTGATTTTCAATAGCTGCGCTTTAATTATCAAAGTGACGAAATGCAAATATCTCAGAAGAAATAAAAGAGAACACCGTTCAATACTATATTAACTCAGAATTAGCTGGGTGTTAGAAAGGACTGGACATGGCTCATTAGAAACCCCACCAGTGTACTAGAGGTCAGATCAACAGCATGTTACAGTTTCAAGTATGCTATCGACTGACATAAATAAAATGGACTTCATTTTATTCAATTAGACTTGGTACACACACTATCATTTTTTTGGTTATTTTTCCAATAAAAAATGTTTGCTATAGCAAACATTAAATTTTATTGGAAAATGACCAAAAAAATAATCATATATGTACTGTATCAGATTTATAGTACTTGACAACAAATGTGGTTGCTCAGGCAACAGGTTATAAATGCATATACTTCTATGTTGATAAGGTTTGTATGAACACATCAAATAGCAGAGTGTGGTACTCCTCAAAACAGCTACCACTAGCTGTCATATGTAAACATCATCACTTAATTTGACCAATAGTTTGAAGATGCTTTTCAGCCTCCTTTACGAGCAAACTATACAATTTCCCTCATACTGAACTAATGTGATACCTCTGTGCTTTATTGCAGCTTCAGCTATTTTCATTAAAGTGTTGTTTTTTTTTGTTTTTTTTTGTTTTGTTTTTAAAAATACCAATCCTTATTCTTAAGTAATTCAACCGAGGAAGTGGGTGTGGCTATTTAAATGAGTGCTGCAATACCTTTCACTAAGTTGCAATGTGCTTTATTTGTAGGTGTCTACCTGGTGTCCTCACTAGGCACTCAGGTGTGGCCACACCTTTCCATATAATGTGTCAAACTTGGAGCAGTTGGAGAAAGTAGCATTATAGTGGACCAGATCGCTCGAGACGACATTGGACAAATGTAAGGCCTTTATAAATGATGATTGTGATGAGGATTATGGTAATGACGATGATGATGATGATTATGATTGTGGTATTGATGATGATGATGAGAAATATAATGGTGACGATGGTAGAGATGATGAGGATGTGATAGCAGTGATGATGAGGGTAATGATGATGATTATGGTAGTAATAATGATGGTGATGATGATGGTTGTGATAATGATGATGAGGAAGATGATGGTGATGATGATGATAGTGTTGATGATAGTGTTGATGATAGTGTTGATGGTGGTATTATTATGGTAGTGATCAGGGATTCATACAGGGTTTTTCGTTAGGGGCGGGGGAAATTTTGTATAATCACAAAAATATTATAGCCACATGAAAATGGTGACATCACGACTATGACACAGATTATTAGATGCAAACTTAGACAAACTATTATGAATTGCTATTGAAGGACCAGAACTAGACAGTCATGATTTTGAAAAATTGTTTGCCCTTTTAAGAGAAACTAGCAGTAGAGTAATTAAGATATAGTTTTTCATATGTACTTATACTGATCATTATTATTTTTCATAAAAAAAATTTCAGACAAGTTAAAAAAAAATATTAAGGGGGGGGGACTAAATTTAGGAGGGAAAACTGACCTTAGGGGAGGGGATCCCAGGGTTCCCATAGTTTGTATGAAACCTTGGTGATGATGATTATGGTAGTGATAATGATGGTGACAGTGGTGATTATGGTAGTGGTGATGTTGATAGTGATGATGATGAGGATGATGGCAATGATGATGATTGAGGAGGATGATGATGGTGATGATGATGATAATTATGATGATGGTAGTTATGATAATGATAGTACTGATAATGATGTTAGTGATTATGGTAGAGCCAATAATGGTAGTGATGGTGATGGTAAGTGACTATTATTAGAGGTGGAACGAATATCCAGTTATCGGGTTAATCCAAACAGGTAATTGAGTGTTTTTTCTCATGGCCCCCGACCCAGTAATATTTTAACATCTTCGTTGACCCTTGTATAGCTTTTCAGAAAAAGTATAGCTATAAAAACCACATTGAGCCCAAAGTGAAAGAGTTTGTAGGCTATCGGTAAGGTTAAGCAACTCTGTAATAGCTGGTTATGAAAGGGATAGTCTGGCCAGGATATTGAATGGTAGTTTTTGATATCCTTCGAGCTTTGATGATGATGATGATGAGGATCAGATTGGTGGTGGATAAGTAATGATGATGGTAATGTTGTATGATGATGACGTGATAATGAAATATGATGAAGTGATAGTGAAGATGATTGTAGTGATGGCCACGTCGTAATAAAATTTGTAGACTGTAATATTAGTATTTGGTTGATTTGTGGCTTTTTTCTATATTTAATAGTACATGCGCATTACTCTCTGTGTGTTATAAGTTGTGCTGAGTTAGCAGCTGGTATTCGAGCCTACACATTTAAGTTGTGCAATTAATCCCTTTATTTTTGTAGTAAAGTGTGATGACGACTGCTGGAGCTGTTGTAGTATGTGTAACATCAGAGACTGATGAGGCAGTGCACAAGTGATCTCATCATTGAAATATCATATTGGAATTGAGAGTAGCAAGGTAAATAATCGAAATATAACTCCTACAGTCACTCTGTACCCACTCCTATAGTCTCCCTGTACCCACTCCTATAGTCTCCCTGTACCCACTCCTACTGTCACTCTGTACCCACTCCTACAGTCACTCTGTACCCACTCCTATAGTCTCCCTTTACCCACTCCTATAGTCTCCCTGTACCCACTCCTATAGTCTCCCTGTACCCACTCCTATAGTCTCCCTGTACCCACTCCTATAGTCTCCCTGTACCCACTCCTACAGTCACTCTGTACCCACTCCTATAGTCTCCCTGTACCCACTCCTATAGTCTCCCTGTACCCACTCCTATAGTTTCCCTGTACCCACTCCTACAGTCACTCTGTACTCACTCCTATAGTCTCCCTGTACCCACTCCTACAGTCACTCTGTACCCACTCCTACAGTCACTCTGTACCCACTCCTACAGTCACTCTGTACCCACTCCTATAGTCTCCCTGTACCCACTCCTATAGTCTCCCTGTACCCACTCCTATAGTCTCCCTGGTACCCACTCTTATAGTCTCCCTGCACCCATTGCTATAGTCTCCCTGTACCCACTCCTATAGTCTCCCTGG
>WLWD01003865.1_pt1 | contig 58766 bp, 56 predicted proteins | sample 6712731 | NCBI WGS metagenome assembly WLWD01 (sample SAMN12718690, study PRJNA576275) | sponge metagenome | isolation source: marine sponge | host: Mycale hentscheli | place: New Zealand: South Island, Marlborough, Capsize Point | collected 2014-11-01 | reverse complement strand
CCCCCCCCCCCCCCAAACTCTCATTTTCACAATTGGTGCTCTACTTTTCCAAACAAACTATGAATTGCTCCCATAGCTTTTTCATTCGCAGCATCACCCCAACCGATAGTTGATGATCTTTACCTGTTCTGAAACTGATGCCAACCACTGGCCCCCAGTCCTGCTGGAACTTCATGAGTGTTTCGTCAAACTTGAGATTGTGCAGGATCGTGTTCCCATTCTCCAGTCCGATTCCCACGACGTCCACAGCCTGAGACTGCGCCAAAGAGGTGACCTTTGACCCCCACCCGGAGAATGTGTAAATGAGTGTTGAGGTCCTCACATTCCACAATTGCAGTTGTCCCTGGCAACTGCCTAGGAGGAGCTTGTTAAGATAGGTGGCTGGGTGGAGGGCGCAGGAGACCAAGAAGTTAGAGGGGAACTCCAATTCACCATACTGTTCTGTGAGAGGTACAGAAATATAAAATTGAGTTGTTTTTTTTTTGAAAATATATTTTTCAGACATTTTTCCCCACAAATTTTCATTCTCAACAATTTTTAGAGTGAACATGCTCTTTCTTGACCAATACAAAAGGGAGAACAACAACTAAATAAAAACAACAACAACAACAATAATATATTGATAGTAATATCAACAACAAACTAAAGCACAATATACTGGAGTTGGTAGAAGGATATTATATGCCCACAAGCCTTGCATGAGCACGTGCAGTGACATTACATGAGCACGTGCAGTGACATTACATGAGCACGTGCAGTGACTATTAGCACTCAAAAGATGACATTCTCCATTTTAGGTTCTGGGGCATTGGGAGAAGGCCCTAAAACCAAAGACGAAGAGAACAACAGTATTGTTCGCTATAGGCACACGTGACAGTTTGAACATGTTCCAGAAGATCGAAGCTTCTACAACAAAAGGAGTCCGTCTAATTGTGCCAATTTCTGGTAGCATTCTAACTATCAAAGCTTCCAGGCTAATTTATACCACCTTCACAATAAATGATCTTGTATCATTAAACACAGAGATGACTGATACAACCCTCAAAAGTGAAGAGTCATTTTTAAACTTCACCTGCAGACAATGCATGCCATATTCTTATAATGTTTTTGGCATCGATGGTGAGGAGGTGGTCTCCAAATGGAATGATAGTATGGACATCTCCCTCGTGCCCATGGTACACACGGACTTCCTTGCCTCTGTGAAATGCTTTGACGGTACGACCACAAGATGCATACACAGTCTTCTTGCTGATAGCTACGCACTGCAGAGCCTCAGACTGGAGAGATCCTATAATTAAAAGCCAGGAATTAATTAATTTGGTTTATATATTAAACACACACAACACTACAACTATAAGCATAGCAGGTTTTGTCTATTCATCTTCAAGATTTGTTATAAATTGCCTAATAATTGATAATTAATAAAAAGCAAACTAAATTATTACTTGGTACAATTTATCTATAACTGCAGAACCACAGCAGAATGAAAATGTTAATCCTATTAATAACTTGACCAGTCTCCATATTTACTATCCATCGCATTTTTACGACATAACCCAAAATATCATACAAAGTTAGACTCATTTACAATAAACATCATTACACCATATCCTAACCTTTTAAACAAATTTCTTACCTACAAATATAAGCCTCAGCTTGTCACACTGCAAACAAAATGGGTTTCACTGTCAGCTTTGCTTCAAAAACTATAGGCTTCATATTATACTCTTACGTGATACACGTGGAAAGACCTTCCTACAGCTGTAACTACTAAAGTATCTGAGCCTCTACTCTGCAGAGCTAGAGGAACATGGTTGCAGAATAGTCCAATAGCTCTGTAGGGGGAAAATATTTGACTGCTACTACGATTCCCTTCCATGACTTTGCCACGTGAAGATAGGTAAGGTATCGTTAAAAGCTGACAGCGCAATTGAACTTTTTATGCTGACGATACTTTACTTAGAAAGCTGTCCCACATCTTTTTGTCCTTAGTTATGATTTGATAGTTTTGGGAATGCTATGTTCGTGCAGCTCCTGACGGCGCGGCAGTCCGGTTTGGACCCTCACTGGACGTTGCCGAAGCTATTCCAACAACAGAGATATGCAGAGCTAGAAGTTTGCTCTGATAAAGAGTTTGCGAGGGTGCAGAGGAGTGGAATAACCACAATAGATGTAGACAGACAGGAGGGAAGATAGTAAGTAGTATGCCTAGTGCTGCCCGGGCCCGGCAGTGTACGATGCACATGCTAATAGCGACAAATTCTACTATTTTGTTAACCCTTTACCTTTTTGAGGAGGAACTTGTATAATGTTCTGGCAGTTGTTCCGTCCTAATTTTTTCAGTTAGACAAAGCATGAATAAATGAAGTCAATAGTGAGTACATGTACAAACAAGTTTAACTGAGCTGGTTAGTTGTGGTTACGTTTAGATGCTGATAATATTTGAGGATGGGTACAGACTCCTTTCAAGTTGCGTAGAATAGGGGCTTACTTAGGTAGTTTTTGACGCTTCCATCAGGAAGAAGTCTGGTAGCCACTCTGCACAAATATCTTTAGTTAAAATTCTTATTACAGACTGACATGGTACAAGGACTACAATAAGTTGTGAGTGGCCTGGAACTTTTATAAACACATATTGGATGAACATAGCTGCAGTACTTGTAAGATGAACAATAAACATCAATTAATAAAACATCGTTAATAATAAATAATAATAATAATAATATATAATAATATTAGTTCACATCCTAAGCTACACAACCACAACACAAATATGCACGAGTTAAAATGCTCTCTATGGACTTGTCTCAGATGTCCTTCGTGGCTATGTGGGAGTGGCCCCACACACCTGTTAATTTCTTAGCATTTCTAACAGTTGACTGTATTTTTATACATAGTTTGACCTGAAATCTGGTGAGAAATGAATTGTTGGAAAGCAAAACTTACTTTTTTCCTTTTAATAAAATTTAATTTGATGCATAGACTGTTGGATAGCTCATCGTCACCGCACTATAGTGACCACACCCCCTAGTTACAGGTTGCCAATTATGTGATCTGAGTCGTTGCATACGTATGTATGGTGTGTGTAGTGTAATTTCGGGGAGCCGAGACAAGAACGGTTGCATTGTCATCCACGACGTGTCTCCTAGGGCTATGGTGGTGACCGGGGAAGAAGTGGGCGGAGTAGCCAAAGCTCCTGTTGTCTGCAAAGTTCTGAGGTGAACTAGTGAATTAATTATGCAAGTTGGTTGTGGAAAGTTCAGAAGGTTTTGTTTGGTAAAGGGTTTTCAGTTGTGAATGTGGAACTCTTCGTATTTTTTCCCCAACCTTGCATCATTTATAGAAGAGGGGGCCCAATTCTTTGCATATTGTATTTAACAATTTTGAAGTAATTAATCGAGTGGGTGGGAGTGAGCTGAAGATGCAATATGTCAATGCTATTGATCATGCTTTTAAAAAATTGCATTGCAAAATACTAAAAAATAAAAATAAAAAAAATTCTGTCTGTTCTATTCTCATCCAGTTTTAGGGAGTACCAGAACGGGTGACAGATTTTACTTGCCATGTTTTATTGAGATACCCAGTGAACTTTAAGATAGCTACAGTAGGAACATTATGTGAAAGTAAACCAACAACAATAGAAGAAAGACAAGCAAACTATGCACAAAGGTGTTTAAAAGTAAAAGAAGAGATATTTTTGACTACTGAATGAACAGTAGGAATTAATGATTAAAGAAAATTAGATTAGTATCATTAGGTGTGCATTGGGCAACAATGCCCACCGTTGTATTGGAAGAACCCTTCCCTTCATGCCTGAGCTACAGCCACGGAAAGCTCGAGAGGAAATGTGTGTGTTGTCTTTGCCCTCTCTTCCTCCTCTTCTTCCCCCCTTCTCCTCCAAGAGAGGTTAGCTAGTGGGTGGAGTCAGAAAGTTTTTTTTTCTAGAGAGTCAGCACAGCAGTGAGTCAAGTTAGGCCATGTTTCAAAGTGGGATGGTTTGTGTAATGGTTGAAATTAGCACTTCCCTTTCCTCTCCTGTTTCAGTGGCTGCTTATTTTCTAACAAATACTAAATCAGATAAGACTAAAAGTTCATTATGTGGTCAAATTGAGTGTTTATTGGAAGTGACATGTGATCAGCAATTGTCTGTCTTGTCATATTGTACTTCACGATTTCTTTCTCGGCCTAAATAATACAGACTGTTTGGCTGTCTGTGAATATCTGAACCCAGGATCACTTAGAGCACAAACCACTGAGCTATTATAGCCAACGAACATCTTAGTTTTCTAATTCTGTATTTGTTACTGTTTAGTGGTATTGCTGGTCTGTTCAGGGTGAGGCTGTAGCATAGCAGTATAAATACTGAATTAGAAAGGTTGGTTGCCTGTTGGTTGTCATAGCTCAGTGGTTGTCATAGCTCAGTGGTTGTCATAGCTCAGTGGTTGTCATAGCTCAGTGGTTGTCATAGCTCAGTGGTTGTCATAGCTCAGTGGTTAGAGCGCTTATGCATAGCAAGTGGTCCTGGATTTTTTCCTTTGTGGCAGCAAAGATACTCATTGAACTGTCCTTTGCGCAGAGCTACACTTAATTTTTTTTCTTACCCTAGAGATGTGATTTGTGTGGATGAAATTTACACTTCTAAGGTAAAGCCTTCTGATTTTCTGATTTTTATCCATCTTCTCATGCTGTGTTGTCCTTCAGCTCATCTACTCCATCTTCATTATCATCATCTTCCACACCTTCTTCCTCTTCCTCCGCTTCCTTTGCAGTGACCAAGGTGCAGTGGTATCCTCATGACACCGGCATGTTCACATCCACATGTGCCGACAACGCCCTCAGGATATGGGACACCAATCAGCTGACAGTCGTGGAGACGGTCAAGTTCCATAAAATGGTCTACACCCACGCCTTGGCCAATGCTTATTCCCATGCCCTCATAGCAGGTCTGTTGTTTTAATTTTTTTAAATTTACGTATGTGTGCGTGGTTTGTTGGTGAGCGGACGAGACACTATACAGTAGTGTCAAATTGAGAAGCGGGGATATTTGTTTATGTGTGTGGACGTGTGTATGTCATTTGTACTTTGACCCTCACATATTTTTGTGTTTGACCCTGTCCCAAACTTTACTAAACAGAATCCTCTGGTTTATCGATCATTACCCGTATCATCCTAGAAATTGAATTGTTTACCGCTTTAAATTATTTTGAGGGTGCAGTTAAAACCCAAAAACTTACCGGAGTTCCGTTGTCCGGTGGTAAGTTAATATTATGCTATCTGTCGTAGTTATAAGCCGTACGCAACAGTATTTACTTGACAATTCATTGTCCACTAGACTAACCACGAAGGTAAGTCTTGTGTAGGATGTCCAGTTGTGTGAGTAGTGTGCATTACAACTATTACTTAGCCAAAAAATATCACAAAGAAAACGTTTAAATAATGTAACTTGTTTTTGTTTTGTTTTGTTTTTCAATTCAGATGGTTGCGGGGAGTGGTTACTATGGCATTGATTCCCCTTTACCATATATTATACGTAATTTAAAAACTCAGACTTTTTTTTAGTGGCTTGAGTGTTAGAAGTTAAAATCAATCGTTTAACAATAGTGTAGTTTTAGGCTTGCTCACCATTTGTGCTCAAGCACATCACTAGTTCTAGTTCACAAATACTGAAGTGTTTCAACTGAATATTTTGAAAGGCACGTTAACGAATGGGAAAGAACAACCATTTCCAATCTTCTGGGATTGGGTTGGTATAACGTTGTAGAAGGATAATTATCTTGTACATTTTATTTCGTATTCCTAAAATTGTACAATGGAATGTCCTCCATGTAGCACTTCCTCTATCTGCAGTAATTGTACTGTTTAGGACTGCTGACTCATGGAGGGGGGGGGGGAGGGGGACTGAAACATACCAATTGACTTGTCTTGTAACTATAAAATATCCATGGTTTTCATCAATGGATATGTACTATGATATAAGAGAGTAGCAATTACTACTGCTAAGTTATCCTCCATGTGATCACTCCACGCTTTAGTTCTACTGTGCCCTTTTCCTGCTTCTTGTACATGTATATTTAATTAATTAATTAAATTTATTTATTTATTTATATCTTTGTTTGTTTGTTTGTTTATTCATGCCTGTCTTGTTTGATGTGTGCATGCAGTGTGTGGCAAGGATTGCAAGATTACCCTGTGTGACATGGAATCGGGATCATCCTCTCACATCCTTCAGTTCCATTCCAATCCCATCCTTTCCCTGGCCTGGTCCCCGTACTGCGAGCACGTGCTAGCCTCGGGGGATGAGGGCGGGACCATTCTGTTGTGGGACGTGCGTCGTGCCATGGGCCCTCTGGCATGTCTGGACCAGCACAATGGCTCAGGCCGGTCGGCCTCGGCAGGTACGCTCGTGCACATATACACATGTGCATGTATGTGGATATATGCACACACACGCACACACATCTTCATATGTACATGTGCACACAATAATGTAACCTACGGGAGAATTGGGTACAAAGTGGGCTTCATCAATGAATGCTTTTTTTTGCGCTTACATGCTCAAGGTTTTTTAAAACTTTTATAGAAGCAAACTTGTGAGGGGTCAAGTCATCGTTATTTAAATTTCACGAGTTGGGTTTCTCATTTCCACGAAATTGATGTAAATTTTCTGGTAAGTGTCACTGTGAAGTCGTTGCCATTGTAAGGGGGGCTAACCATTTTCAGGGAGGGCTAAACCATTTTCGGGGTGGGTGGGAGGGGGGGGGGGTTAATGCCATAGGCCTAAAAAAATTGCTGAACGTTCATTGGTATCTAGATATTTAGCGCTCTCAAAGTTTTATTGCTATAGCTTTAACTGTTGTGGGCACACGCGATCTAACCTTTTCGATCTACAGGCTTCTTTAGTACATTTATTAGACATGTATAGACCTTTCCCTGTCACTTACATGCGTTGTGTTGTGCCCAATTTTTGTGTGCGTGGTCACATATTTTGGAGGTGACATAATAGTACATATTATGTAACGTGGGACGTGCTAAACTTAATTTAATGCACACTATGCATGTGTATTTACATGAACCTTTACACCATTCAACATGCGTCTAGTGTTATGGTTGTAACAGTTTATTTCGTTCTTTTGTCTCTTTGTGGCGACAGGAGCTACTGCTCATGAGAAAGGTGTGAACAGTCTCAGCTTCACTTCAGACGGACTCCACCTCGTCTCGTACGGTGCCGATAACGCTCTGCGATTGTGGGACACTTTCACAGCTAAAAACACTCTCGTGAGTCTGTTCAAGCATGCCCACTGTGGTTCACATGATCCCATTCTATATATTTAAAGTGTATGGTGACTGGTTGGTGGCCTGCCAATCAGAGTAAAAATGTCGTTGAGTTGAGCTTACGAAGGTGTTTCTACCATTTTTATAACAGATTTTCACATCAGTATGCATACTTTAGGTATATTAAACTTCATTTACACCTAATAACTATAGAATAGGGTTAGGTAAATATACTATACTGGTACAGTGATTCCTGGTAAAGGTCGACAAACTAAGAAAATCCAACTGGTAAGGGTTTCCAAAGTGAAAATCTAAATAGGCTTGTATTATGGTTTTTGTACACAATTTACTTACACCTTACATTGCATCTAACTTACCTGTACCTTCCTTTGTATCTCCTTTATTTCAGATCAACTATGGCCGCCTCTCTAATCCAGGTGCCAGTCAGAATATCCAGCTGTGCATTACTGACCACACCCTCTCTGCGAGCCCAATGGCTCTGGTGCCCTGCAATAATGAGCTCCGCCTACTTGACCTTATCGCGGGAAAGACGGTGAAGAGACTGCGGGGACATTTTGGAGACGTGTTTTGCGTCACTGGGCATCCTAGGGAACAGGTATGTATATGTGTGTGTATGTTGGTATATATGTGTATGTATGTATGTGTATGTATGTGTGTGTATGTATTTATGCATGTTAGTATGTACATGTGGTTACTATGACCATTTGACAGTATAGGTATTACAGGTTACACGTGTGTGTGTGTATGGGGGGGGGGGGGAGTTGTGTGGGTGTATTATGTGTACTGATAATGGATGACTAAATTGAGAATTCTTTCACATAAAGCTAGCTTCCTATCCACCACAATGGCCAATGGCTATCACCATGTGATTCATTACATTCAATGCAACCACTGCCATCCATTCATGTGCTAGATTCTTTAGTCTTATTAATTTGCTATGTTCTCCTCAGATGTTTTTCAGTGGAGGTAATGACAGGACTTTATTAATTTGGGAGCCTGCCGCCAGAGTGGAGGAGGAGTCTCCTAAAAGAAGAGGTCACATGACACAGTCGCGGGTGGTATCAGTGCACAGGGGTGGAGTTTACGATGATGCCTGGAGTGACGAAGATTAAGTTGATCTGATGAAGTCGTTGAAGCTAACTCACCTAAAGTGTTCCAACTGTAATGGAATGGCTTTTGAGGCAGTTTGAATATTTTTAATACTTTGTGGTTTCTTATTCTTTTGTCTTTAAATATTTATTGTTCAGTCATAACATATTCTATTCCCATAGTAGCTATTATCGCACCAAACTACAAAACAGTCCTCAAGAATTGAAATTTTTCTCTTTTTAACAGCCAATATATTTAATTATAACTTAACCCAACGTTTCGACTTCTTGCCGAAGTCCTCTTCAGGGGTCAACTGAGGTTGAACTCTCCGTGGTGATTGTAATAACACAAAGTAAACAGCAAGATTTCTGGAGGGCACGGTTACTGTTTATTATAATATATCCTGGAGAGTGATTTGCACGCAGCTAAATTTTATAATGTAAAATTGTGGAGAATCATGGAATGGAGTCAGACAAAAAGAGGAGAGAACTAACTATGACTGCAACTGTCCTGACTAATGAAGCAACAACAGAAAATACAATGTTAGAAAAAATATGAGTTTGTTTGCATGAAGACTTGAGTGCAGGTATCGGAGTGTTGTCCGATCGATAACCAGGTCTCTAGCGACGTCCAGTTCCTCCAAAGCCTGCACCATACATGGAGGAGAGGATAATAATGTGATCTAGCATTCCAAGAGTTACAACCAACAGCCACACATGATCATTTCCATTGATGATGCTGAACATCACAAAGCCCATTTGATATTTTACCATTTTGATTACATGAAACTTTGTACTAGTAGTATAAGGGCAGATATAGCATAGAAACTTGCAATAGGCACATAAAGAGGAACCTTAAAATGTTTATAATGATATTATTGTAGCCACTGGGTGTAGTGTTAAGCGCTTTTTTGTTGTTGTTTTTTGTTGTTGTTGAAACCTATTTTCTTTTAGGCTCTTAGTACTTTTATTAAACTCTCCCTGTGTTTAGTTTAGTCAACTTGACATCCACTAAGGAATTACAATTTAGACAGCGGTAGTAATGACAGGGCTAGCAGAGATCGAAAGTTAGAGTGCCAGTGTTAGAGAATTCTAGGGACACAATTTAACTGAGACTAACCAAAGAAGATTCAGATGAGAGAAGACATTATACTGTACCAGGAAAGAGAAATTAAAGATAGCCAAATACCCATTGCTGTAAGTGCCCCCCCCCCTTTTTTTTGTTGTTGTTGTCAGAAGCAGGAGCAACCAGTGTATATGGTATTTTGTTTAGCTACAGTTAATAGACAGCTAGATAGAGTTAACAGATCCACTTGTGCTGCTAGAGTGCATTACTAATCACATGACTAGCTAGAAACCCCCTCCCCCATCAACCGCTGAGATGCCTCAGGAAGACCTCTCATCCAGTTTTAAGTCACGTGCTCACCTGAAGTAGTTCTGGAGCTGGAGCTGGAGCTGCTGGAGCCACTGCGTCTACTGGAACCCCACCCACTTCCTCCAGAGCCCCACCCACCTCCTCCAGAACCCCATCCACCACCATAGTTTCTTCCATATCCATAGTTATTGTTGCCACGGTTTCCAAACATGTAACCCAGAGCTCCACCAGTGGCAGCACCTGCAGTAAATAAGTAGTTCAATACGAGGCTGAAATAAAAACATCAGGTCTTAATATTGAACTTCAAAATACGTAGCCTCAAGCTTGACACTTTTTCTTTTGCAAGTACATTAGAGTCACTAAAAAGACAACCAGTATTCTTTGCATCGTATTGCTGATGTTTCTCTGAGGAAGAACAACGTCACTTATTTAACGGAATTATTGAGATGCAAACCAAGCTATTTTTGGAATAGATATTCTTTTTGAAGCAGAAATATAGGACTAGAAGCTATTCTAATAATTTTTTAAAAATTTGTGAATACTTGTAGGAGTCAGGAAAATCTGACTAAATTAAAAGCCAATACATACTCCCACCCACCTCATTGAGTGTGTTGCTACGGACTAATGTGCCCTTACCAGACCAAAACCCTGGACCTCCTCCTCCTCCGCCTCCAGTTGCATGGCCACTCCCCCCATAGCCGGCACCTTCGTTTCCTGGAGACGCCCGTCTTGGCCCCCTCATGCAGGTGCACAGGAAATATATAATGGCCACTACTATCACAAACTGAATCAGAGCACCAAATCCACCAGCGCTGTAAAAATAAGAAAAGTTTTGATACATAAACCACATATACATAATTTTAAAAAGTATTGTAGACTGGTTCAAATAATTTATTCATTTATTTAAGATATTAATAGACAGGTTCAAATTCCTTCCTTCATATATTCATTCCTTCATCCGTTCATTTATTCCCTCATACAGCCATCAGCCATTACTTCCTGATGGGGAAATTTACTTCCTTCTCCGTAAAGTCAACATAGGGCATATTTCCTTCTTCAATAAGTATACCGTGGCCTTATAAAATAAATCTACTTCTATTATTCTTGGAGCGAATTAAACTCTAATTAAAAAACAAACTATTATTGTAATATTTTAGATTTAATTTAAGCAAGGATGATAAAATGTTAGCTATATACTAAGGCATAAATTGAAGCAACAACAACACAAAAAAAACAACAGCAACCACAGAAAAAAAAAGAGGTTAAATTAAGCCTATTTGGTAAAAAAACAATAACAACAAACATGAAAGAAGTGGTAGAGGATTTACATGTGACACTCACCTACTCTCTTTCTGGTAGTTGTTGCCTCCATGGTACCTGTTGCTACCATGGTGACTGTTTCCTTGGCGACGCCCTTCTTCAGTGTAATCCAGTTCATACTCCAGCTACAAGTGAAGCACGTGCGAGTGAAATAAAGGAACAGACCACATGATAATATTTTCTACATTCACCGTAAAACATGATGATACGTATGCAAACAGAACGCATAGCAAGGAATTCAGCTGAGCAAATACTGTACATATTTTGAATAAGGCTACCTTTTTGTGACTTGCATCCAAATCAGCACTGCTAAATGGGCATATTAGTTCTTCAAATACAAAAAAAAAAAAAAAAAAAAAATTAAATTAAAAAAAACTCACTCCATGGAGATACATACAAATCAAGACAGCTTTGGTACCTTTAACAATCATTTATATATACAATAGCTACTTAGCATAACAATACATACATGTATTAACATAGCAACACACATCAAAATTACCGTTAGCTAGTTCTAGATGCACTTACGTACATGTATTCACACACACACACACACACACACATTCTACCACTTACCCCACAAGATCCCTTAAGGATGTACGGGTCGTCAGGATAATCAAACCCCTCACACACGACTCTGATACGTCCGAACTGGTAGGCGTTGTCCAGAGTGGCTTTGCATTCCCACTGGGCGTCGTTGCCATCACTACCACGATTCAGGCACTGGACTGTGCGTGGTTGGTTACTGCCATAGCAACCTGCCGTGCCACCCACGCAGGAGAGCTGGGGGACCGGCGAACTACGTCTTCCTGTGGTCATCTTGCCATTCTCCAGAGTGACTGCCTTCATGTCCGCCAGCAAAACCCGATCATGGTTGCTGGACCCCCCTATCACCACCAAACAGAACAAAGATGCTTTTAAAATACTGCTAAAACTGAAAATGTCTTAGTAAAATCCAGCTTCCTTGACACAAATTAACACCATATCTTACTCGTTATGAAAAAACAACAAAAAATAATAGCTCTATGTAGCTTGACTAAATTCACTCATAAAGCTATCCAAGCTGTGAAGAAAGCTACTTTCAGACAATAGCTTATGTTGCAGTTTCTGTAGCTTCCCGCACTCCAATCAGTTACATATCATTGCTACACACTAGCTGACAGATGTATCATACTTACATCCAAGTACTCCAGAAAATAGAACAGACGCGGACAACAGTAGAAGCAACTTCATGTCGTATTCAACTTCTCTCTACCAAGACAGCGCCCAGAAAACACTTTTTAAAGTTACCCTCTGCTGACGTGTTGCTAATCTCACTCACTTCAAACGTCTCCAGCCACGCACAGGAGAGACACGTCTTGCTCGGGGAGGAAAACACGTCAGCAAAACAAATAGACGATCTTTACCTATTAAAAAGTAGTATAAACAATTCGTTTTATTAGAATGCATTCTCAGCATTCCAGAAGTGTGACACCCCATCAAAATCTATCTCTAATGAATATACCTGGCGTATTCTAAGTACTAAACTGAAGGATTGGGCAACTTGAGTCAAGGCTAGTGTACCTCGGCGCTGTATCAGCTCCTTGAACCGTCCAGGTGTTTCTGTCTTCGATGAGCATAGCAACTCAAGGTAAAAGTCGCTGTTTGCTAGATTTGTATACATACTACGGAGAATTGTTTAGTAGCTAGCTTAAACTCTAGTGTAGCCTCAATACTCGATGGCAGTTGAAGCTGGATTTTAGTTAGAGGTATCTGAAGTAATGAGGGGGTAGGTTGGCACATTGAGACAGGGACCAGTCAAGTCCTTACCCACTACAGATAATACAGTCATACTTATGTTTAAGGTCTAGTGTCAATTGTGAAGTTTTTACTTCCTACCTGTTGATTGGTGTGAGAATAAGATAATAAACACGTCTTATTGCACAACCTTATATAGTCTTACAATTATTCAGGTTATCAACAAAAAAAGAGGGGAAAAAAAAAATATATATATTATATGTATGACACTTCTGATGCCATCGTGCTCACCCCTTCAAATTAAATATTATGTTCCTAATTACAGGGTTTCCTCCTGACTGTTCATTCACAAATAATTTCCTTAAATAATTTATTTGGTTCTGCAGGAATTCTGACATGGAGTTGTATGCCTCCAAAACTGTTATTTTAAACTCATTAAGATTTTCTTTTTAAGATGCAGTTTTCCTGTGAAAATTCCCAAGTCATCACAAGGAGTTCAGTATGCAATAATTACCCTCATTATTTATTTCTAATTATTACCGTAATTTCATTATAGAGTGCAATGGCTTTCCTAATATGTAACGTTTATGTGGTTCAGAAATATTTCGCAAAGTGCCCACCGAATCTAGACATTTTTACTGGTGCATGTGTTGGTTTGCTCACTGAAGGGCTCTCTTATGTATCAGCCATTGACGACATCCTGTGAACATGATTGTGGTCAATTTGTAGTGTAGTTAGTGCCATTGTTGGCTGCTAATGCTGAATAATTTAGCAGAAGCCTGAGTTAGGTAATGGTGAGTCACTTCCTGGACCACTTTCATTTTTGTGCTCTGACACTCATCAAGTCATTTCTAAAGTTATTTGATCATCATCATCATCATAATCAGCATCATCATAATAATCATCATCATTGAAAGTTGAAGTTGCTTCTCTGTTTTCGTTGTAGTTCATAAATGCTCACAAAAATATAATGTATTATATCATCCATAGAACTATCTGGCATAATATAATCCCTAAGAAATTATTGTGCACCTTTTGATAGCCTGAAGGGAATCCTTGAAGTTCTATAGTGACTCTCAATTTTTGCTGGTGTGAAGGATGAAATGGTCTAATTATAATTAAATATATTGGTGCCACATTGTTTGGTTAACTAATTAATTAATATCACTTCTTCAGAGTGAAATTTTAATACATTTATATATTTTTTTATTTAGCTTTTGCACAGTAATTCGAGTATTCTTCATTACTTTGTTATTATTATTGTTATTATTATTATTGTTATTATTATTATTGTTATTATTATTGTTATTATTGTCATTGTAAATATTATCATTTTTAGTATTATCATTTATTATTATTACTATTATTGTTGTTGTTATTATTATTAAATTGTTTGTGTTACTATTAATTGACTAGATCGAGTAGTGCGATTGCTGGAGCAGTATCAGAGTCGTCTGCACGGCTCCCACGATGGACACGAAGAAGAACTGGACTACATCAAACAAATTTTAGCATCACCTGTCTTCCAGCAGTACCTAAAAGGAGGTGTGGCCAACCTCCCGCAGCGAGAAAAGCAGGAGATTGTCAAGGCCAGCACAGATGTGCTTAGTGGGATAGACGGGTCTAGTTTGGACGATAAACCGATTTCTCCAACGGAACAACGTAGGCGGCAGATTCACCGGAAGCAGTCGCTCAAGGCTCTAAGAAATGCTGTCATACCCAAGTCCTTGCAGGATGCTGTAGGAAATGGAACATATTCCAACGTTGAATCTAAAAAGAATGACAGATTATCGCTTGATGGACAGACTGGGCAGCATCAGGTTATAACAGAGACCTCTGTACGGTTTCTTCGCTCTCCGGGAGTAGAGGTTAACGGAGGTTCAGACGGTGGTGACCTCAGGCAACAGCAGCCGGAGAAAAGGAGCATGGGGTACAAATCAAATTCCACTTCCAGGATAGAGCACCATGCTGTTCCACCTCCTCCTTCACTGCATGCCCATCTTGGCTTCCCTGCCATTGCTAATGGTGGCCTGAATCACGGGAAAAACAGTCACCAGATTGACGATGGGTTAGGGTGTTTGCCCCAGGCACAGGGTAATAATAACAATATTCATGAGCCTTGGGGCAGACCCATGAGTCTCGTGGACGCCAAGGCTAAAAACCTTTCCAATAGCAGCAGCATGCTCATCGAAAGACCGTCTCCTCCGAAGGACTACTTCGGAACTCCCGGGCCTCCTGTTTCTACAATGGCCGCTACTTTTGCCAGACCTTCTGTTGGTGGAAAGAAGGTCTCGCGAGAGTCTCTGCTGGGTGGTGGGCCCATGCGGCAGCAGGCCGCTCTGTCTGGGTCCCAGCCAAACATTAGTCGTCTGAGAATTACCCAGGAAGGGGAACTGGAGTTTGACGATCTTGTGAGAGGGGACAGCGAAGGTGTGACCAACCCCATTGCAGACGAGACCGAAGGAGGGACTGGTGACCCTGGGTGCACGAGAGAATGGAACAACAACCATGTTCAGGCTATGGGTGGACCAGGTTCTGTTCATCTATCAGCACAATCCCGAGGAGGAGGAGGAGGAGGCGCATCTGGAGCGGCCAAGAAACTCACTTTACCTCCGATATCTCCGCCCATCTCCCGCCCACCACCTCCTCCGTACCAATTTAACTACCAGATGCAAGGCAGCGACCACACTTCTTCGAATGCAATGCCCCCTTCATATGCTTCAGCCAAGCAGCAGTCTGGCGGAGGGATGAAGAACAGGCGGACTAAGTCGTACGAGCGACTTCTGGATATTGATCGAGAAAGTCAAGTGTCGTATCCGAATTTAGCACCACTAGGTGGGGTCATGACTAACGGTAAGCCGACGCAGGATTTACCCACAGCAGAGCGGAGGAAGTCAACTATGGTGGTACAGCTGAGAAAAGGCAAGGAGGGGCTGGGGTTCATGCTCAATAAAGGCAAGCACAAGGACAGGATGGGAGATCTGTTCATACAGGAGTTACAGCCTGGAGGTGTGGCTGACAGGTGGGTATGATGTTAGGAATTATTTTTTGCTCATGATATGCTAGGGGTTTTAATTTAGTGGTTGCAGGGTTTCATACAGAGAGGGGAGAGAACTGAATTCCCCCCTCTCTCCCTTTCCCCCAAGCAAAAAATCCTGTATGAACTCCTTGGTTTGGTTGTCGTTGTTGTGTTACATATTGGACAATGTGGTATTTATTAACTTGCTCGTAGCTATGTATTAGTAGAAGCTTGTTTAGCTTGTGTGTACTTCCCAACCTATTTCTGGTCACCCTCGCATTTCTTCGTTTTTCAAACTATTAGTGAAGTATAGAGATTGTATTGTCATCCTTCATTGTGTTCAGAATGTATTGCACACTCAGTAGTTGAGTTGTGACACTATTTGCTAGTGTTTGGCTTGTATATGTCCTTGATTTTTCAATGTCATTTTGTTGCCTTTTTTGTTTTGTTTTCCCATTCTGTTTTGTTTTTCTGTTGAAATTGTGGAGTGTGCTGTGTTTCTGATTAATAAGTTCTTGATACCGACCCACAACCATACACTGACTAATCGGCAAGCAAGTGAAATGAACGAGACACTCTCGGGTCTAATGTACGTATGGAATTTTTTATACATCATTACTTTTTTTGCTTGAGTTATTCGTATTTTTGAAAGTTATTAAAACATTAGGTTGTTCATTACCAAGACCAGGACAGCAGAATATTTTTAAATACTTTAAGTATTTAAAAATAAAACCAAGCAAAGAAAATTAAAGTATCATTAAATTAATTTGCACAAAAAAAAATTGAAGTCTGTAAAAAAAAAATTTTTTTTAAATAAATTAAAAAAGTATCTAGCTGGGTTAGTTAATAGCTTATTTATCTTTAAGTCAGTTAATGTCATTAAGGAACACATGAGAACACATGCACATACTTGCTTACATGCACATACATATGCAGATAAATGAGCCGAACTTTATTACGTTTGTCCAGAAACCAGCTGTGCCCTTTCAAGTGAAACACCTATTGCTGTACTAATTGCATGTCTGGCCTGAATGAGTAGCAAAAAGCCAATCACTACTTTGAGTTCTTGTTGTTGTTGTTGTACCCTCATGGTTTGTGTTAGCATATTATTGGCGAGCAAGCGTAGCGAGCGAGACACTTACAGGGGTAACACAATTGAAAATTGGGGATGTTTGTTTATTTATATATATGTTTGGACGTACATATGTCATTTTGTACTTTGACCCTTCGTATTTTTGTGTTCGCTCGACGTTCGACCCCGTCCCAAACTTCACTAAACAGAATCCTCTGGTTTAGCGACCATTACCCGTATCACCTTAGAAATTGAATTGTTTACCGCTTTGAATTCTTTTGCGGGTGCAGTTAAAACGCAAAAACTTATGGGAGCTCCTTTTCTATTCGAGTTAGTGGCGTTGGTAAGTTAATACGCTATTTGTCACAGTTATAAGCCCTACTCAACAGCATTTACTTGAAAATTCATTGTCCACTAGACGAACCACGAAGGTAAGTCTTGCGTAGGTATGTTCAGTTGTGTCAAAGTATTGTGCGCTACAACTATTATTAAGAATATCACAAAGAAAAATTTAAATAACGTGACTTGATTTTGTTGCTTATTTTTCATATACTTAATTTAAAAACTCAACTTTATTTTAGTAGCTTGAGTGTTAGTTGTCAAAATCAATAATTTAACATAGTGTAGTTTAAGGCTCGCTCGCCATTTGTGCTCAAGCACACCACTAATTAGTGTGTTTCATGTATGTTTGTATGTATGTGTGTGTTCATGTATGTTTGTATGTGTGTGTTTATGTATGTTTGTATGTGTGTGTTCATGTATGTTTGTATGTGTGTTTGTATGTGTGTGTGTGAACTTGCATTTACGTCCTCACCATCCCGTCCTGTCCTGTGCTAATGGGTAGAAGTCAACATTCAATAGTGGGAGGATCAGATAGTGGATGTTGTGTTTTGTTATGACTGGCACATTGGTAAAGAATTTCCCTTTGGGTGTGTGTGGTGTACATTACGGTATTGGTTAAGTGTGTGTACAAGCATCAACCTTATCTTAATACTCTTGAACTGAGATTAATGTATGGGCACAGTCATGTATAAATGTCTTGGACTGATCTTCGTGTGTGTGTTCTCCTGCGAGTTCCTAGCCCGGCTCTAGAGCTTTGCTTGCACGGCTCGCTGTGCCTGCTTAGTGCTCAGGCAACTTGGCTCTGCCAGGTGCACGTGATCCACTAGCATAGTAAGAGAATTTGCATTTATTAACTCCAAAATATTTCCACCCTAATCATGGTAGACGTCAATGCATTTGCCTTTAGAAACATTGTTGTTGTTTTCTTATTTGGTTACCCAGAAACTTGCTCTCTTGAATATAGGTTTATTTTCTTTCTGTCTCTTTTGGTGAAGGTGTGCATGTGTACCAATGGTGAGCAAGCCATTCTATTTCAAAGAATGAATAAAACCTTCAAGTCATACATACCTTAACACTGCCAATAGATTTATAACCAGAACTACATTATTCTGTTCACAAAAAAAAAAAAAAAAAAAAAAAAAAAAAAAAAAAAAAAAAAAAGATGAGAAAAACTGATTTAGTTTACCTGAAGTAAATGTTCTAGCTCGTATTCATCAAGTAAAGGTTTATTGTACTGTACACCATCAAAGTTGTGGTTAATGCAGTGATCACAGTATGCATTAGTATCTATAGTGGATAGTCCCTGGCTCTGCAAGTTCATATTCACAGTGGGGTCCAGGTGTCTCCTATTGCACTTGTTTACATTCCAGTATCTGTAAAAGTTGTTATAATTTCCTGAGAGTTATATGTACCATCGCAACTTTTAACTAGAGTGTGTCTGTTTAGTCTACTAGCAGAACTCTCCCCCACTGGTTGTTTTAATGACGACAGTGTGACAGAGTATGTTAGTGGGTGGAAGTGGAAGCTGCGTAGAATAGTAGTGTAGGGTAAAGTTTAATGAGTTCATTGTAGGCTTTATTTACACTTGAAAGATTTGACCTTCATTTCTGTATCTACAGTAGTTCTGTTTATTCAGCAAACATCTCTTATAGAAGAGAAAAAAAATAGAAGCACTAAAGCATCGTGATAAGTGTTTCACTATAATTGCTCAATGAAAGCTCTAAAAATTGTGTAAATAGATGGTGCTATTAAGCAAGAGCATTACAGTTCATTTATATTACCATTGATTCACGCAATATACATATCATTGTTTGAGTTCCATTAGACGTGCATTTAGAGTAGGCACTCCGGATTCCTGGAATACCAATCATACCAGGGGCACACTTTAGCACTACCCCCATATCAGTGCTGACACACCAACACAAAGACAGCAGAACACTAGTATGGTTAGTAAATGATAAGTACTGTCAGGTCTGTTCTACCCCACTCTGGATTCTTTGACAAGTTAACCGAATGGCAAAGTACAAAATTAATGTGGATTTCGCTGAAGTTGGTAGTAATGTATATGTGTGAAATACAGTAACATGTTTTTATAAAAAGATTGCTTCTCACATATGCATGTACGTGTATATTATACATATACATACAGTGAAGTGATTTTACAATTGACTTCAGTTGTGCAATGCATGACTATCTTGGTTAGCATATGTACATCCTTACATGCAATTAGGGACATGTGACCACTATTACTAATGGTCAGAGTGACTTGTCAACAGAATTTTAAGTAGCTTAGTTACTTGTAACAACTGGATGGTGGGTATTTACTATGTCTTCTTTTTTTTATTTTTTATTTTTTATTTTTTTATTTTTTTTAATTTTTTTTTTTTAGACCGTACAGTTGATAGATGTAAATTTTGATGAATGTCGGTTCAGTTTTATTATTATTTTTTTTAACAATCAGACTGTTTATCAGTATCGCTGTGTTGGCAAGGCCTCTACCATGGACTAGTCCACTGGTTCGTATGCAGATATGTATATTGGCTGGCTTTGAGGACCACTCTGCAATGATTAACTTCCAGCAGCCTATCTGAATAGCTAACATTGGCATCACATTCTGATGCACCGTCTACGACCTCATTAATGTGACTTGTCCTGCTAATAGTCTTGTGGCGAATGCTCGATGTCTCGCTAATTTGTCAATATAAGGTCATGTTTACTCCGTCTTTTCTGGTGGGCTATTTATTGTGTTATATTTGGATGTCAGCAAGGGGTGATGATGTTTTAATTGAGGTCAAGGTGCGTGGCCTGGGTTCAAGGCAAGCTCTGGCGAGTGAGCAAGACTATCTCAGTTCAACGCATGGATTTGGGTGTGTGGGTGGGCGTATAACAATATAATATATTATAAGATTTGCAACATCACTCCTTTGGTGAGTGAAACTATGGTGCAATTTGTTCCTTAATTTATATAGTTTCTTACATACAATGTTTTGTTGGTTCCTCTGCTCTAAGTCATCTCAGTGGATAAGCAACTTGTCGAATTGTGAACCCTTTACAACAACAACAACAACAACAACAACAAAATGACATCAAAGGCTAGCCAAATGATATATGCTAACAATCCACACTGTATAATTTCTAATTAAATTTCATTCCCTGCATTATCGAGTACACCGCTAGTTTTAAGACAGTTTCTATTTTTGAGGTATAAATTTTACATTGTAATTTTTTTGTTTTTTGGGGTTGTGCCTCTGTACGTACAATGTGTGGTGTGTGTGTGTGTGTGTGTGTAGTAGATGAGTGTGTATATACATTACACGTATAGATATTACATAAGCCATTTTGCTTTGCTCATAATATGTGACCGTCTACAGGAAAACCGGGCACAACGCGGCGTGCGTAAATATCGAGAAAAGATCGATAGATTTCTTAAAAATGTATTGTTTCAAGCGGACGGAAGGGAACGGTTAGGTCTATTATAGTGGGAACGACTTAAGCTACGACGATAAAACTTGGAGAGCTCAATATCTGGACGCCGACAACTCTGTAAGTGCACAAAAAAAATTTTCGAAGGGTGCCGCATTGTGCCCGGTTTTCCTGTAGACGGTCACATATTTCAAATGTGTTGTCATTTTTGTTTAATAATATTAATTAACATTATGGTTTGTTTTATAATAAAAATTTGCTTTCTTTTATTTCTAAACACTTTTCTTATTCTCAGAGATGGCCGTTTACGGGTAAATGACCAGATAATCCGCATCAATGGTCGTTCTTTGGAAGGTCTTCAACACAATGACGCCATCAAGCTACTACAGGCAGAGCAAGGTGCCATTGAGCTTGTGGTTTTGCGAGACTGTCACACCCCTGGCCACACCTCCAACCTCCAGTCCCCACAGTCACCCTTAGCCCTCACCAACCATACCACTGAAAGAACTCCCACCTCAGCCACTTCCTCGTCTTCGGCTTCATCTGCCCTGACCACGCCCTTAACGGCAGCGTCCACTTCCAGCGAGACATCACAAAAGACGTTCAAACTTCCTCAGACCACTCCGTCTCCAGCAGCTGTGACTTCTGCTAATGTGAGAAGGCCACAACCGCCAAGAATGAGCAAGCACCCAGAGGATGCAGCAGATGCACTGCCTTTTGTAAGAGAACTCAAATAATGGTTCCAAAAATTACTTCATTTCTTTAAAAAACAACAACAACAAAAACAACAACAACAACAAACTCTACCTCCCAATGTACACAGTGCTCATTTTATAAGGAGGTTGAAAAGTAAACTTGTTTCTAACCTTGTTATATCAGGAGATAAATTAAAATTTAACTTGGCCAAATTATACAATTGATAGACAAACTGATTTAGTTACTGAAATTAATAGTGTATTATGTGTGTGTGTATATCTCATGTTTAAACGAAATATTGTGCATTCTTCACTTAACGATACATTTTGATTTAGGTGGAAATTAATCCATCTCAGAGTTCAGAGCGAGCTGGGGTTTCTGGTAGAGCACCCTCGCCCCACAAGTCTTCCTCTGCTCTTCTCCGTCAGAAGATTGTGACTATTGACCTGCCCAATAATGGCAGTGGGTTCGGTTTTAGCGTCATATCCGATGGAGAGAGAGGAGGAGCTATAGTGCATTCCATTGTGGAAGGAGGGATAGCAAGCATGGTGAGTTTGTGTGTGGGGTGGGAGGGGGGTGGGCCGGTTAAGCTGAAACTTTTAAGTGTTACTCTTCCTAAAACTTTTTCGGCCATTTCTTTAGTTTGGGGTCGGCATCAGGATTTTAAAGTAGGCATCTCACAAATCTATATACAAATTTACTTCACTATTAACATATTGTTTAAAAAAAATGTTACTCCACCGTGAGCAGAGCATGTTTGCAAACTTTACATAACCAATACCAGAATGGCTTCAGTTACGACTGTGGGAGATAATGAGCGACTTGATTGGCTCTAGAACTATCACTATTTATTTATTTATTTATTTATTTATTCGTTTGTTTGTTTGTTTTCTTAATAAGTTCAGTCAAAGATTTATTTAAGTATTGAATGATTTCATTATAAGAATTGTTTGGTACAAATTATGCTATTATATGTTTTGTAGGATGATCGGTTGAGGAAAGACGACCTCCTCGTGCAAATTAATGAGCACTCCGTGTTGCACATGCCCAGTGATGATGTCATTGATAGGTTGAAGTCTGTTAGCTCAGCTAATCTGCCTATTAAGCTCGTTATTGCAAGAGCCGAAGAGGAGGAGGAGCTTTGGGAGGAGTCTGGTGCACCACTGGAAATTAATGATGTATGTTAGAATTAATAATTTAGTGTAGTGGTTGTACAAGTTATCAGAACTGACTGAGTGAGGTCAGGTGTTGAATTAATTATATTTTTAATCAGAAACTCGAGGGGAAAATGTGGAGTTTTCTGGTGAACTGACAATTTTTTACAGGTCACTTCAGAGGACACTCTTGACATTGAATTAGATGTGGAAAGTTGCTAACAATGTTCTCAGAGTTATTGTTATGGAAGTACCCCGCCACACAGTGGCACCTGATGTATAACTTGTGCAAATTAGGAGTGCAGTAGCACAAGGTAGTTTTATCAACGGTTTCCCTCTCCTGCTCTCTTTTTTATCTCGGCTCTCCCAGCCTTGTTTTTCTTATTACTCTTTTCAACTCATGGATTCCCTTCTCCTCCTCTGTCTACGTCTCCTACTCCCCAATATCTCTGTTGTTGTTTTTTGTGTATTTTCTTTCACTTCTTCATTTAAGTAGTTACATCAGCCAGCTTTTCTCACCTGTATTGACCTTGCATTATCCTGCTTTTCTGCCTTTCTTATTACCCATTGTGGTTAGCTACTGTAGATGAACACTCTTTCCCAGCTCAGTTCAGCGACCCAGTGTTCAGTTTTTATAAGATACAATAGGTTCATAAGGCACTTCAAGGTACTTCAAGCTGTTATGTCCCACTGGTTTAATGGTTTGTGTGTGCACTCCGTAATTGATGGTTGCAGGTTCGAACCACAACAAAGTTGCTTTTTTTTTTCCCTCCCATTTTTTCCTTACTAACGTTTTCCCCATTCAGGTAATGACGATGCTTTACCAACTCTGACCAGCACATAAATTATTCATGAATACGCAAACCATCGGTTGTCGTCGTTAACTGACACACAAGTGTATCATTATTAATGTATTATCATCATCATAATCATTTTATTATTTACTACTGTTGTTGTTGTTGTTTTAGACGATGCAGAAATTACATACTATAATAAAGGTCACATTAATGAAACATACATACGTTGAATTACACTTAGGACGCATAGACCGTTTCCCATTTATCCATGTACTCATTTAAACCAAAGTAAGAGTCCATGGTCAATAGACTACTATAATTACTATTTGATTGAGGGATGTGGAGGGAGTAACAAACGACATGCTAATTCGATATTGTGGAATTCATTCAAACTGAAAGGGTTGCATTCTTTCATAATTGCTCTTAATGCTGTACTGTATAACATTGCATTAGGCCTGCTGCAAGCTTCATGTCAAAACAGACAAGTAGTGTATGTTCAAAGAAGACCAGGGGAAGGAACACTTATTTGTAGTAGTTGTTTTTGAGGCCCTCTCTCTCTTTTGGCATGCCTTTTGGGTGTATATTGTATATAAATGTGCTGTAGTAATGTTGATATGTATTGGTATGGTGTGTGTGTGTGTGTGTGTGTGTTATATTCATTGGAAATATTTAAACCGTAGTGGTCATCTTACGTAGTTCGTGCTGTTATTTTTATTACTGTTTAGTTGTTGTAAGTTTGAATCACGTAACGGGTCAGGAGCTACATTGAGTGATATAGTGTGAAATGAGGAGAATCCAATTCCAACTGATTCATTCTGTTGTCTCAATGAGACGTATCATTATCACTTGCAATGGGATGGGATGAGATAGGATGCTACCAGGTGACCCAATGGTACAAATATCTGTTACAGTACGTTGTAGTCAGAATATTATACTTTTTCAAAACAAGGTTTCAGTAGTGTGTGTGTGTGTGTGCATACATATGTGTGTGTATGTGTGTCAACTATCTCTCTTACCATTGCTTTATTTCCTATTTGAATTTCAGACACTATCTTGTCTTCATAATATTGGTTGCAGTACAGTAGCTATTGCCATTTCTTTCTTGTAGTTTTCTCTCTCTCTCTCTCTCTTTTTTTTTTTTTTTTTTTTTTTTTTTTTTTTTTTTTTTTTTTTTTTTTTTTTTTTTCTTTTTCCCCTTCTATATGTAATAGTTAGAGCATAAGCGCTTAGGTACTGGTGGATTTAGTGCACTGAAGCCCAATTTTAGATCCCGTTTACGCATGCCCAGTTGCCACTAGCAACTTTGTTTATCAGCATTTTCGCAGAAATGGCTAAAGGCAAAAAATAGTGCACACTTACCAAGTTAGTACACCTAGTAACAATATAGCAACTTATTTTTACTGCTGGAAAAAGTGTTTAATTTGAAATATTGTTTGTCTCATAGTCGTCAGATGAAGAGCTGGAGAGGTTTGAAGTGGACCTCCATAAGTCAGGAGGCAAAGGTCTAGGGATTACTATTGCTGGACTAGCTGATGCCAACACTGGGGGTGAGTCAGTCAGTGTCTGTGTACTAGTATATAATTAGATCGAACCTTTCTCACTTCGAGGGGTCTAAAGAGAAGCAAAGGTAAAATGTGAAAGACTGCAGCAAGTGGTACTACTCAACAGTATAAAGGTAAAATGTGAAGGTCTTGGAAGTCATAGCTCAGTGGAGAGCACTGGTGGCTATAGCCAGGGGTCCTGGGTTTTGATTCCCCGGCGACAACCGAGATTTTTTCACATTTTACCTTTGCTTCTCTTTACCCCTTTAAGTGAGAAAGGTTCAATCTAGTTTTTATGAAGGGTCAGAACTTGTGAATTAGTATATAATGTACAGTAGGCCTGAAGTACGACAGTGTGAGTAAGTTCATACCTTTTTTTTTTTTAGATTTCATCATTCTTGGCTAAATTAATAAATTCGGGGAGATTTTGAAGCATACAATTTAAGTCTATTGTGTTTATTAAGCAATTAATACTGAAATGCCTCTACGTATAAGCTTTACAGAAAAGTTTTCTAGTGGGGACAAAGTGAATTAGACCCAGCTAAGAATTATGTCTCACTAGCCCATTGTCTATTCTATATAACTGTGTATCAGAATGGTTGAAGGGTATATATGTGACTCAACTGAACCCAAATGGGGCAGCGGCCAAGGACGGACGCATCAGAGAAGGGGATCGTATCCTCCAGGTAGACGCCACTTCTCTGAGAGGGATGGAGAACATGGAGGCGGCCTCTGTGCTCAGGAACAGTGGCAACTCTGTCAAGCTGCTGCTCAGTAGACATCAGAAGTCACTGGAAGCTCTCAGCAGAGGTTTGTTATTGACTTGATCTTGTGTAGATACCTTTTGAATTATTCAACTACTTCTTGTTTATGAACCTTTTCCCATTAATCTTTTATATATACCCGTTTATTTAACCCACTAATTTAAATTAAGATGGTTGTTCCTAAACCTTTATAATTTAAGTATACTTATACAAAATGAAGATAACAAAAATTTCCATTAATTTTTTTTTTATATTTCGTGCCAGGTCCATCAATGCGTCATGTTCCTCACCAAGACGCATCAAGAAGTCGTCGCACAAGTGCCACCCACTCTCCGGCCACCAGTAGTCATGCATCTCCAAGGACGCAGGCCAAGACCTCCCTAACGTCTCTCTCCCAAACTGCCATCCACCCGTTACAGCAGCACCGGAGGGAGGCGGAGTCTGTTGTAGGAACGTCGCTGTTGGACTCTAGTGTAGTGGAGGGACTGGTTCGGAAGTGGGAAGATGTGATTGGTCTGCGTTACGAAGTCAAGGTGCGCAATGTAGCTTACCATTATATGGTGAAAATTCTGAGTGTCCTTTTATTTACACATTTATTCAAAGTGAGGTGTATAACGTCCTCATATTTTAGTATAATTCATAGTGCTAGCAAATATATTGTATCATGTATTTTTAATAATAAACTGAAGCTCACTGAAATCACATATGTAGCAATGGTAGGGCAAATATGTATAACAAAGTAGTTAAATCGTAAAATTTTTAGTTTACCCACTTCTATAATATGAAATTTATCCATTGAATTGATGGGTATTTATTTAAGACTGATCTGTACCAATCACTCAGCACGGAATAAAAATGTTCATTGGAAAAAAGGCTTTAAACTTTTTTCAGTGGCATTTTATTATTATTATTATTATTATTATTATTATTATTATTATTATTATTATTATTATTATTTTATTATTATTATTATTTTATTATTATTATTATTTTATTATTATTATTATTTTATTATTATTATTATTTTATTATTATTATTATTTTATTATTATTATTATTTTATTATTATTATTATTAATTATTATTATTATTATTATTATTATTATTATTATTATTAATTATTATTATTATTAATTATTATTATTATTATGTTTTAATTAAAAGTTTCTGCAGATTATACTCATTGTTTACTGTGTTCCGTACATACCTATATGCATGTTATGCTGCAAGGTGCATGTCCTGGTTGTTAGCTTACTGTTCCATTACATTAGGTGGATGTGATCCACAAGGACTTGCACGGCCAGCAGAGTTCTCAGCTACACCAGCAGAGTCTTGGCGTAGATCTCCACACCACCGTGGACTCCAACCTCGTCTCTCATCACACCGTCTCACACATCGACCCACTGGGACCTGTTGGGGCTCGCCACATTGTTGCCGTGGGTGACGAGCTACTGGAGGTCAATGGTCAAGCTTTGCGAGGACTGGAACGGGATCAGGCTATCTCTATTGTGAGGGAAACGCCCACTGTTGTGAGGCTGGTGGTCTGTCAACCCTTACCAGATAAGACGGATGAAGACCCAGCCCCAGATGGACAAGTGGACGATATGGAAAGTTTGGAAACAGAAGATGCCTCCAATGAGCGTAATAGTATAAGGCCGAGTATAAGGCCGGACGTTGTCGTGAGTCCAAGCAATGATTCCGATGGTGACCACGCCCCTGATGTGAATGAGGAGATGGTGGAGGAGGAGGAAGAGGAGAAGTTCCAAGGTCCAAAGCTTCCGCTTCCTGCCATAGACTACTTAGTGGGAGACTTTACCAGAAGATTCGAGCGTCAGTCATGGAGGGAGAGACACGAGGAAGAAAGAAGAAGACTCAAGCAGAAGTTTGAGGTGAGTTTGATGGTGTTGTGTGATGTGATGATTAGTTGGTCAATAGTATGTGTATCTTTTTGAGCTTTTAAAGTTAAGATTACTTATCCTTCTTCTTTTATTTATTTTTATTTATTTATTTATTTTATTAGTATTTGAAAGTGGCTTAGTTTCAACTTTCAAGCAGTATGCCATTGCATTATTAGATTTTTTTTTTTTCATTTCGAACGTTTTACCCGCGTCACTTGTTTGTTAGTTGCATCCAGAGCAGTTCATTCATTGCATTTTATTGAATTATTTTCTGCTCTCTTCCAGCAACGACGTGAAGAATTTGAGCGTCATATCAGAGAGCAGGAGGAAGAGTTGTTGCAGCAAGAGAATGAGATTAAAGAGAGACAGGAATGGCAGACCAAGCAAGAGGAGAGTGAGGAGGTTGAAAAAGAAAGTGACTCTGGTCCTAGCGACCAGAATCAGTGGCTACCGTTTGATTACACTTCTTACGTAACTCCAAGTGCTGACTTCAATTTCACGGATGGGCGCGAGATCTTGACCAGTCCCGGAGATTCAGACCATCCTCAGGGGACTGCTTCCGTAAACGAAGTCCTGTCTCCAGTTCCTGGTTCCACTTCATGGGAATCAGATCTGTCTGAGATTGACCTTATCAAGGGCCAGGAAGGCCTCGGCTTTAGTCTGCTGGATTTTGCTGTAAGCTCTGATGTTTCATAGTGGATTTGTTATTTTGGTATTGGTTATGAGTATACCTTATTGTTGGTTCTTTTTTGTTTTGTTTTGTTTTGATGTTTTTGTTGTTGTTACCCTGTTCATGTTGGCAGAATTGTTTGGAAAATATTCAGAATTTACGTACTAACATTTGTATTCTTTAATACAATTTTAACTTGCTATTTAACACTGTAGTTTTATTTATTTACTTTTTTCCTTCGTATTTATGATTTATTAATTATATTATTATTGTTATTGTTGTTGTTATCATCAGGATCCAGGCAATGATGAGGAGAGAGTGATTCTGATTCATTCCATAGTCCAAGGAGGAGCAGCTGACTTGGACGGCCGTCTACATGTGGGAGACAGACTGCTGCATGTAAACCACAACTCCGTGCAGGACGAGTCACTTGAATTCACAGTCAAGCTTCTCACCTCCATCCCGCTGGAAAGTTCAGCAATCATCGGAGTGAACCATCCTTTACCGAGTATGTCAGAAGCTGGCGGAGGCGCCAATTCGTGCTGGGCAATGAGTCCAGAGAGTGCGATGAGTCCAGTTGAGGAAGATGTAGATGGGAACGAAGAAGAAGAGGAGGAGGAAGAAGAGGATGATGGTTTTGGGGGATTCTCTGAGCAAAGTACCGTTGTGGAAGGTAACGAGCCACATCGGCTGCATGATGTAAGTGCATTTAAGTTTGGCTGAATAAGCATTTCTTAGCTAGCTTAGTATCTATCATTGATTGCTGTTCTTTTGTTGTTGTTGTTGTTGTTATTGTTGGAGTCAACAGTGACAATGTGCCGGCTAATTTTTTATTTGAGTTGTTGTTGTGATTGTTTCCTGCAGCTGATGGTGCTTGATCTAGAGCCAGAGGGAAAACCCCCATCAAGTGCGGAGGATTCCACCGTCAGACCAGGTGTGGATGAGGAAGATCAGTTCAAAGGAGAGGATGAGGCTCATTTTAAAAGCAAGAAGCCCACGGATTCTGATGATGAAGACGAAGAGCCTCCGCCCCCTTATACCCCGTACGATTACCAGGAAGAAAAGACGGAAGAAGATAAAAAGGATACTACAGAAGGTGGCGATGAAGGTGCGAGTGGAGAAGCCACAAATCAGTTCGATACTTTGTCTAATGATGTGCAGCCTTCTCAAAATGAATCTGCAAGGTGCATGGATCATGAGAGTACAGCAGCAGTGGCGGCAGCAGTGGCCAGTTCTGGTTCCAGTCTGCTCACGGAACACCCTAAACTCATTCCGGAATCTAGTCTTGGATTCAGCTACCATGCCAGCCACGCCCCACTGTTTCGTGAGAGAGAAGAGGGCTCAGATTTGGCTGGATATAGTGGTGAACATGGTCAGCCACAGCTAACCCCTCAACAGCCTGTAACTAACAGGGGCGGCCCCGCATCTGAGACCAACTCCAAGCCGTCAACTATCACTTCATCTCCTTGTTCTCCCACGGCTGCCATACCGTCTCCAATGTCTCTCTCTCGAGTTTCTTCTCCAGAAAGGGGCCGCACTCTATCAGAGATGACGAGGATCACTCCAGAAGACGAGTCAAGGATGAATCTTGAATCCCGGACAATGGATGAAGCCAGCATGTTAAGTCCATCTTCCCAAATTGCTCCAACCACCCCAATTTCATCCTTTGGAGTGTCAAACAAGGTGACAAATTTGACTCCAGATTTAGGCAGTTCCCCGAGTCCTCCAGATATTTCAAACATCCCATCATCAGTTTCAGTCAGCTCAACTGAAAATTCTCAGGGAGCCCCCGTACCTAATACATCTTCGTCTTCTTCTTCGGTGTCTAGTGGATTGAAATCACTTCTCTCCAAAGGAAAAGGTAAAAGCAAGAAGCATGACAAGGTGACATCTAAATCTCCGGGTTCTGGCTCGTCAGGAAAATCTTCAAAGGGTCAGAAAAAAGGAAAGCACAAGAATTCTCCTGCTACTATTTTCACCCAGAATGAGCAAAAGAATTCACAGTCGCCGTCATCACACTTACCCTCATCTGCTGCTTCCTCCTCCCCTGCTGTCCATGACAGTCTCAAAGTGGGCGGTGCCAGCAGTCAACCCCTTACCAACTCACAGGAAAGTTTCGTAGATGGCCTTTCGCCTGAGCTGAGTGACTACGGTGAGCAGTCGAATGAGATGGACCCTTCTCCCATGGACCCAGCACCCCGTGACGCTCAGATCCTGTGTGCAGGCTACTCTCTGGGCATGCAGATTAGCATGGATGTGAAGAACAACTGTGTGGTAGTCAAGTCTGTGTCCAGCAATGGCGCTGTAGGGAGAGATGGAAGAGTAAGGGTGGGTGACAAGATTGAGGCTGTTAATGGGGAATCGGTGGCAGATTTGAGTTTGAATAAGGTCAAGCAGATTTTGAAGAGAGCGGCAAAGGCTAATGATTTCACCATCACGTACACACCTTCTTCTGGTCCAACGCACTTCTCTTTACCCCAAACCACTCCCCCGGTTTCTTCATCATCTTCTGTTTCTGCAGCTATGAGCTCCTCCCTGCCTAGTTACAATAAGAATGTTTCTAAGCCGGTGCTAAGTTCCCGTAGAGGTGGAGGAGGAGCCGGTGAGGGTGTGGTTATGGGAGGAGCTTCCAAGGTGAAGACCGATTCTAATTACTATTCGCAACTACCGTCGATGGTCGCTCCCTTGCATGATCAGGAAGTCGGGAGGCAAGTCGCACCTCAGGCTGGGTCGGGCATGCCCATGCATGCACTCACGCCTCAAGGAGGGAGCGGGGCTGGAGGCGGAGTCATGCAGAGCCACTTGATGCAGCCACCGAATCAGAACACAGCTATGGGGTCTTGGATGGAGAATGGTGGGGTTTCCTCCTACCACCAGATGCAAGGATACTACAACACAAGGGCCATGGAGGACCAGATGGGGAAGCCCCCACCCCCATATATGTTTCCATACCAGGGTCCGCCTACCACTTCGGGGAGGATGCTTGGTGGGCAGTCCCCATATAGTCACATGACAGTTGGAGGCCAGGCGCCAACACATGCCAACATGTCCTGGCAACTGCCTCATCCCCAAGGTGAGAAGTGCAAGCTAGATCTCCTGAGTATAAAAAATTACGATAGTACTTGGTGAAACCCACTTGTGAAACATCCCCCCCGTATGCCCACGCAATCCGTTGTAAGTAAGAACCACAGTTTCACACCACCTGTGGCACACAGGACCACCCCCGGTGTCAAATGGCCTACATGCAAGTACAATATATAAGCATTGTCTTACCAATCGTACCACTCTTGATTAAGCCATCTTTCACCTATTACACTCGGAGTGCTTGTAAAACTTTTTTGTGTACTGTTAACACTTTTGTTTTATAGTGAGCACTCATTTTCTAATTCAGGTTTGTATGCCCCCTCATAACGGGGAGCAATTGAGCTGGAATTATCAGGGCCCACCCACGGTTCCGGCCCCCCCTGCCTCAGGCTGCAAATGGTGATGAGAGAAACCGCTCAGTATAGTGAGTGTCCAAATATTATTAATTGGCATGCTCAAAAAGCGCTGCTGAGGATTGGGGCGTGTGATATATACAGTGGGGTTTTTTTTTTTTAAAAAGGATATGATGGGTTACAATTGTGGCGACCTGGCCGGAAAGACAATCTCTCACTAATTCGCAGTGGCTAATGATATGGTCTTCTCAGATTGCCCTGTGAAATTGAAGTCGGGCTAGGGATCTAGCTCCTGTTTCACTGATTATGATAGGCATTTTATTCCTGGAGTGATGATGATTGGACATTTAGTCAAAGTGAGGTGGCAATTTGTGTTAGGTCTTAATTATAAATACTACATGTAATGTAATAACAAAACCAAGGGGAAAGTTTCAAAGTTTCCAAGGGGGGAAAAAAAACAACTGATGCATTGCAGCATTAATGGTTTCACAATAGGGCATTCATAAAGCTTGAGTATGGTTAGCTATTCATATGTACTGAAATTAATGGGTAGTCTTGCCCAGTGCTGGTAATTCATGGTAATATTCAGTGTATAATTGCTCAATGGAGTCTTGTTTTTACCAACAGATGATCTTCATTCTTTACAAGCTCCAATAAATCAGAACCTTCCTCAAGGTCATGGACAGTTTCAACACCACCCACAGCCACACCCACCTTCATCCACTTCACATCACTCAGCACAGAACACTCAGCAGCCACAGCAAACGTCACGTCTTGCATCTGATTCCCACCAGCCCACCCATCAACAACAACAACAACAACATTTACATCTGAATCAACAGCAGCAACAGCAACAACAAAATGCATCTGGTATCAATCAGTTACACCAACAGCAACAGGCTTCCATTCTCCATTCCAAAATACACAGTGATCATTCCGGAACCGGACCTGCCCCATCGTCAGAGCGCCGTCACGGATCTCGAGGAAGCAGTGGGCAGCAGCAAGGGATGGTCCCGTCCGTGTACAGCAACAGCAGGGGCCAATCAGGCGGGCAATCAGGCGGGCAGTTGAATCACCAGCACTCCTCGGGGAAGAAGAAAAGGGATGACAATATCAGTGGATCTCACGGTGCAGCCGATCACTACAGACCACCTCACTTGGGCGCGAAGAAGCTCGGGACTTCGCAGACTGAAGCAGAGTATTCTACCACAGGAGGCGGGGCAAGTGACAGACTTCACGCATCTCAGTATGCACGCTCCAGTGCTGCCCTGCAAGAATCACCTGATCACTCCCACCACAACTCTTGGGCACGCCCCATTGATGAACTAGAAGAAGAAGATCCAAAGCTCCGAGCTGAATTCCCCGAAGTGGATGGGTACCTTTTTTCAGTGTCCTTGAATAAAGGCAAGGCGGGGCTAGGTCTCAATATTCTTTCTGAGACGAACTCAAAGGCCGTTCGAGGTATCGTCATCATGGGCATCCACCCAGGGGGTGTGGCAGATCAGTGTGGGAGGTTGTGCTGGGGGGACGTCATTCTGAAGATGAACGGTGTGAGTGTGATCGGGATGAGCCAAGACCAGTTTCAAAAGCTCTTGCTGCAAGCTCCGCCCACTGTCACCTTTGTGGTTCTGCGCCAGACGGCACAAGGACAGGTGAGGCGTGAATCTATACGGGTGTGGTTATTGCTTCATTAGAGTGAACATTTTTTATTATGTTGAAGCATAGAGAAAGAAGGGTAGTAAGTAATTATGAATTTTAGTTCCAATTAGCTTTGTATTGTCACTGCGGAATACAACGGGCGAATTAACACCAGAATAAATGTTCTTGTGTTTGCAGCATGTACCATCGGACAGTACCTCCAGTGATGTCATCACTCTGGATGGCCTAGCTGTACCCATGGCTGTCTCTCTCATCAAAGACAGCAAAAAGGGCCTTGGATTTACGATAGAGAAAGGGGAAAAAACTCGAGGCTCTTCTGATGTCCTTATTGCCAGCATTACCCCTGGGGGCCCAGCAGACTTAGATGGCACGTTGCAAGTGGGGCAGCAAGTCATCAGTGTGGACAAGGAGAAGATACTGGGATATGCCTATGAGAAGGTTGGTTGGTTGAGTGTGTTAAGAGTTAACTCCATCTGGTAAAGTGTAGTGCTAGATTGTATTTTTGGTAAGGTGTGGTCACATAGTTGCCAATACATATCATCACATTATCCTTCAAGCTGCTTTACTTACATTTGTGCAGGCCAGGGTTCTGGTTCAGCAGGCAAAGGCTCGTGGCAAGATAGACTTAGTGGTGTGTTCACGCACAGTGAGCATTAAACCTGGCCACAATCGGTCTTCTGGTTCAGACATATCCAGAGAGCGTCCCCACCATGTACCAGATGGGGTGGTGCTCAGAGAGAAGAAAAGTGAGTGAACACGTAATGCATAGGATCACATAGTTGTAATACATAGTGCATAGGATCACATAGTTGTAATACATAATGCATAGGATCACATAGTTGTAATACATAGTGCATAGGATCACATAGTTGTAATACATAATGCACATAGTTGTAATACATAGTGCATAGGATCACATAGTTGTAATACATAATGCATAGGATCACATAGTTGTAATACATAATGCATAGGATCACATAGTTGTAATACATAATGCATAGGATCTCATAGTTGTAATACATAATGCATAGGATCTCATAGTTGTAATACATAATGCATAGGATCACATAGTTGTAATACATAATGCATAGGATCTCATAGTTGTAATACATAATGCATAGGATCACATAGTTGTAATACATAATGCATAGGATCTCATAGTTGTAATACATAATGCATAGGATCTCATAGTTGTAATACATAATGCATAGGATCTCATAGTTGTAATACATAATGCATAGGATCTCATAGTTGTAATACATAATGCATAGGATCTCATAGTTGTAATACCTAATGCATAGGATCTCATAGTTGTAATACCTAATGCATAGGATCACATAGTTGTAATACATAATGCATAGGATCTCATAGTTGTAATACATAATGCATAGGATCTCATAGTTGTAATACATAATGCATAGGATCTCATAGTTGTAATACATAATGCATAGGATCTCATAGTTGTAATACATAATGCATAGGATCTCATAGTTGTAATACATAATGCATAGGATCTCATAGTTGTAATACATAATGCATAGGATCATCATAGTTGTAATACATAATGCATAGGATCACATAGTTGTAATACATAATGCATAGGATCTCATAGTTGTAATACATAATGCATAGGATCTCATAGTTGTAATACATAATGCATAGGATCTCATAGTTGTAATACATAATGCATAGGATCTCATAGTTGTAATACATAATGCATAGGATCTCATAGTTGTTTTGTATAAAAAAAATTATTTTGATGAAGTTGCTATAGTCGTGGTTGGGTGAGCTGCAAGGCTAGAATGCTTATAAGGTTGACAAGCTACTAGATTTGCATTCGAGGATGTCCAGTGCAATTGAATATGATGATTGTTAAGAAAAGAAAAAAGTTATGCAAACACGTGTCTACAGGTGACAGCAACAGGTTGTCACCACTGACGATACTCAGACAGACCTATTAGCTATGGTCAGCTAACTGACATGACCAATTCCAAGAAACAATCATGTCTGGTGGATGTGGGGGTTGTTCTGCCACACTAGACTTGAAATGTTGATGCAATGTGTGCAGGTTCACTGAAAGCATCTCGCCGACGACCCATGAGTGTGGATACCAACATTAACCCCACCTCCAAGCCCTCGGAAGTGGGCGTGAGAGTCAGTGGGGGTTATGGTGCTCCTCTTAGAGGAGGGGAATCAAATATTCCTCTCAGGGGGGATTTGACTGGCACCAGAGGAGGGGCCGGTGCTGCGTATTCCAACGTGCACAGTGGAGGAGGTGAGGCCACATCTTCTCATCGCTATTCCAACAGGAACTCACAGCCGTTCACTGACAGAGAACTGGAGCAGACACTTCAACAGGCAAAGCTGAGTCAAGGTCAGGAAAATTATCATGTTTCAGAGGGGAAAGAGAAGCTGGAAAGTTGGGAGATGTACTTAATACGTGATGTATTTAATACATGATTTATGTTGAGGAGACAAAGTACTTGAAAGAAGGGGTCCCTAAATTTTTTTGTGTGTAAATTTTTTAATATTTGCACGCATACATTATCAAATATTTTATTGCATTTCGTACAATGTGCAGTAACCATATCAAAAGTCCATTTTTGTGATTATCATTATAACTGTAGTCATCATCATAATTGTAGTCATCATCATAATGTTTTCCCTTGATTTTTAGAAATAATACCTTACAAGGAATGTGACATCGAGATACCCATGCATAAGGGTGCAAAGGTCGCTGGGTTGATTTTGATCGGAGGATCAGACTCTGTCCTGAATGGGGTGTACGTGAAGAAGTTGATTCCAGATAGCCCCGCCCATGTGGACGGCAGATTGCGACCGGCGGACCAGATCCTGAGGATCAACAGCGTGTCCATGGAACAAGCCAACCACAACACAGCTCTGCAAGCTCTCCAGAAGTCATCCTCCACACTCTGCCTCACTGTCTACAGGGACCCTGAGCTCGGACAGGCTTTGATCAAGACAGATAATGGTATGTGCATGTATGTATGCAGGGCTGCATACAGAAAGCAAATTAGGAGGGGCAAAAATGACTTTCTTACTTTGGCAATGAGAGAGTCTAAGAGACCATTTCAGTGTGTAGGGAAAAATATATTCAAAACTGCATACATTTCAGTCACAATGTGGTACTAAAGAATTTCTAGGGGGAGAGGGGGTGGGGCAAATGATGCAACTCTGGTGTGTGTGTGTGTATTCCACCCTAGATATCTTCACAATGATATATTTAGGTATATGACCCGTGAAATAGCTCATATATATATATATATATATATATATGCATGCATGAATTTATATGCATGAACTACTTTCTTGGGCAAAAACTATAGCACATTCAATGCTCGTTATTAAATAACAACGACGATCAATATAATATATTATTGTTCGTACACAGTTGACAACCGCACTTACTATACAGTTATAAGTGGGTTTGTAAAATTTTCAATGAAGTCCAACTGGCCCATTCTTACCGAGGTGTCATACTTTATGAATAAGCTCTCCACTGCTGTATTTTGTTGTTGTTGTTTCCCAGACGTGTCTGCCACTTCGCCAGTGACCATGCCACCTAATATGGAGCCAGTTAGCGGAGAGAGAGGAGGAGGAGGGGGTGTTGAAACAATAGAGATAGTCAAGCCGGATAACAGTGGACTGGGGCTTATGATTTGTGAGAGAGACAAGCAGGGTGTGTTCGTGCAGAACGTGGTTTTTAATGAGCCAGCATATCTAGATCAGAGGCTGAAAATGGGGGACAGAATATTGGCCATCAATGGAGTCAATACTACCAGTGCAAGACAGGACTATGTGGTGCAGCTGCTGCAGGTATGAGGATGATGTGGGTGTGAATGGCTGATCAGTTAAGTGAGGGTAACATTTGTCAACTGTTTGGTGGTTGCTCTAGACAGTTTTGCTTTTCCAACTGTTTTATAAAAAGAAAGTTCTAAAACATATTTGCTTGCACTGCCCCTTATTATTATTACTACAGCAGTGTCATGGCACAGTGACATTTATAGTGGAACATAAATCTGATCACTCAGCTGGTCTTCAGCAACAGCAAGAATTCATGGGCAAAGACGACCACAGCTACTCCACCAGAATGCATCCTGAGTACGCGTACCAGATCCCTAGGGTACCTTCAGGTAACTTAGACTTAGTGGGGTCAGTCTGTTTGTGGTTTCTTTTTGTTTGTTTTGGTGTATTTTGTTTATTAAATGTTTTGTTTCTAAGTGGTTATTACTAGAAGTCACAAACTAATGAGGGAATGTCTTTTTTATTAAAGATAATTTTGTAACTTAAAAGTGAGCAGTTTGTATTAGTAGCCCAATTGCATTAGTAGGTGGATCAGAGACTAGCTGGAATAGTGCACAATACATCAACTGAATTAATTTGCAGTGGGGTAGGAAGCAGGGGAGCACCAGGTGCTGGTGCCCCTCCCCCTTTCTCTGTATGTATTGAGAAGCACAATGACTTGAAGATTTCTTAGAAGAAGAAAGAAAAAAAAAGAATGAACTAATTTGGAAATATATAATTCTTGTTTTTTTTAAATGGCAGCTTGGATCATTCTGGTGGGAAAAAAATTGTTGAAGAATACCATTATTAGGACAATTTGTTATTGTATTATAGTCAAATAATCCAATATACTTGTAGAGAGAGAACCACCTCCATATTCCAACACCTTAACTCAGAGGACCTTTGACAATGCCGGGAACATCCCGGGAAAAGGAGGCAACTACACGGGTAATGGCATCAGCTACCTGGGCCAGATGTCAGGTGGTGGGAGTGGCTATAGTGGTGGCGGAGGTATGAAGGACTACATGGGACACACTTACAATGCCCCGCCTACCCAAGGAACCCATTCATACAGCGATATAGATATGCCTCTGGCCAATCAGGAGGAAGACCAGTAAGCTGTACATTTACTCAGTTGGGTAACTTTTGCTTTTGGTAGTATGCTAGTGTTAAATATATTACAAACCCAGTGAACCAAATATAAATAAAAATTTTTTGCAAAATGACTGTAAGTAGCTATTACCCTGCAATAAAGTAGCCATGATGTATATACTTGCAACAGCTAATCATAATAGGTACACTGTACATGATAGGTAGAATCTCATTACTACATTATCTGCTTATAATACATCGTTATTGTGTTGTGAATGATTTATTTTCAACTTTGTTATAGAATTATTAGCATTATATACTTTTTTCCTCTTTCTTTCTCAGAATGTTGGTGTTCAAGCTTCAGAGAGGGTCCGACAAGCTGGGTTTCAGTATTGTGGGTGGGAAGGGGAGCCAGCATGGAGACCTGCCCATCTATGTCAACAAGATCTACCCGGACGGAGCTGTAGGGAAAGATGGCCGACTTCGTAATAGGGATGAAATACTGAGTGTCAACGGTGTGAGCTTTGTTGGTGCCACACATGAGTATGCGGCAGATCATCTCAAGCACTTGTCACGTGACGTGGAATTCACTGTGCGACGCAAAAATGAAAAATTACTCTAAAAAGTCTTTTTAAAGAAAAAAATGTTTTGAGAACTTCACTTTTTCAATGTCACTTTATATATTTTCATTGTTTTTCCATTAGCACATTTTAAACTGCTCACTTCAGACAAGTTGCTGATATTTATAATATATCATTGAATGATTTTAACATTTACCCAGTCATAAACCAGATGTGAATCAGCCTAGAGTCAACTGTATTGCAGCAGCTGCAAATGTTTCCCTGGGACTTGTTTTGTGTACCATAGCCAAGGAAAATAATGTATACATTCAGAAATAGTAGGAAAAATACAATAAGTGTCAAGATAAAATGTAGCTAGTGATGGGGCTATTGAAATGCCATATCTTCAGCTCTGTGACTTCTTTGTAAGTAGCTTCTGCAGAGAAGATTGGTCAGTGGCAGCAGAAGCTGAAGTTGGGCTACTTTTAGTGGGAGCACAGATATACAGCATTACAAGGCAGTAGGCATTCCACATGCCATAGTTAGCAGTCAGAATACCACCTACATTATAAAACATGCACTAGTTATCTGTGCACTTCAGCTTGTGGGCTTGCTCACTGGCCAGAACACTCTAACCTGTCATAACCAGCAAGCCACCAATACCACTACCTCTGTATTTAATTAGTGTTACACAGATAAAACTTGGGGTTAAAAAACTTATGTCAGGTACTGAGTAAAGCTGTTGTTTTTTGTTTAGCTCTTTAAATCAAGAACTTACATGAAAGTTCTTGCAGTAAAAATAATAGCACAACCATCATAAATTGCCCTTCCCCCCCTCCCGTGATAGTAATTTTTCTTTTACATATAAGGAATGTGGGTTAAGTTCTACCTCAGAAGCATGTGCTATTAGTATTAGCATATCTTACTGTAAGTATTGTACTCTGTGTTGTCGTGTTGCCACTGGTGCAGTAACACCTCCATTGGTAGGATGACGGTTACCACGGTGCTCACGCCCACGAGTAGGGTCAGGAACAGGAAGAAGCGCAGGCTTCCAAACATAGACGCCACTTTCAACTCCATGGACGGCGACAGGTTCTGCAGCTCAGACTGCTTCTTGCGCAGCTCCTTAAAAGATTGGTAAAGGGTTCTCAAGAAGATGATCAAGTAGAACACTACAGAAGCAGATGCTATGCCGAGAAAAGTGTACTGCAAAAGGAGTGGAAAATGGGTGGAGCAATAGGTGGAGTTTGCATTTCAGAGTTATAGCAAACTTACGGCAACAGCTATTCCATAGAATGTTGCCCACAGGCTGTAGAAAGGCAAGATGATCTGAATGCCTCTATATCATTACATACACACAAAGAGAGCTTTGCTACAACTTACTAAAATATTATTAGCCTGCTCACATGCAGTATCATTTCATTAAGCCCATGATTTTCAAGGAACCATTAGACACTGTTGTATAAAAGCTGACTACAATACCAAACAAAAACAAACTGCTTTTGTGGATTTACATAGCTTAGTACGTGACAATGAAAAATACTTCCTTGAAAATTTAATGCATTTATTTTCTGTTTATTCTCACACAATTTACAACCAGCTACCAACTTCCTTCATAATTTTTCATTATTCACCTTCTTTAAGTTTACATCAACAGTCGGTAGTGATGGTCAAAGTTAGTTACAGTCAAAGTAAGCTAGTGAAAACTTGCATTCTAACCAAAGGAAGTTAAACTATCTCAACTCGTTGGAGCAAAAATAAATAAATAAAACAAATAAACAAATAAACGAAAGACTAAAAACAACACATTTTACCCTTACAATAGTTAAATGGCCTTTAAAAACATCAGGCACGAGTTTGTATTAAACACACGAGTACTCACATGTATGCCTCTCCAGTTAATGAAAACTTTTTAGTATTAATAAACAGCAACAAAAATAACAATAACTATTACTACTATTATAATAATCACCATCATCCTTTTAAAAAATTTCCCCTCAATAATAATCCACCCAGATTCCACACAAACATCTCAATGCTACCACTCCATTGACCACCCTTTACCTCTCGCAGAATTCATAGACGAACATGATTATACAAGCCACAGATATTACCAGCAGCTCCTTCCAGTAGTGACCCACACGGGCATTGACATCCTTCTCCTATTATTAACACGAATAGCAACACTAACAACAACAACAACCACACTAACAACATACAAACAACAACAATAGTAATAACACTAGTGGTGTGCTTGAGTACAAATGGCGAGCGAGCCTTAAACTACACTATTGTTAAACTATTGATTTTAACAACTGACATTCAAACTACTAAAATAAAGTAGAGTTGTTAAATTACACATATGCGGTAAAGGGGATTCAATGCAATAGTAACCGCTCCCCTCAACTGTTTGAATTGAAAAAGAAGCAACAAAATCAAGTCACGTTATTTAAAATTTTCTTTGTGATATTCTTAATAGTAGTTGTAACGCACAATACTTTCACACAACTGAACATACCTACGCAAGACTTACCTTCGTGGTTCGTCTAGTGGACAATGAATTTTCAAGTAAATACTGTTGAGTAGTGTGACAAATAGCGTATTAACTTACCACCGCCACTAACTCGAATAGAAATGAAGCTCCAATAAGTTTTTTAGTTTTAACTGCACCCGAAAAAGAATTCAAAGCAGTAAACAATTCAATTTCTAAGGTGATACGGGTAATGATCGCTAAACCAGAGGATTCTGTTTAGTGAAGTTTGGGACGGGGTTGAACACGGAGCGAACACAAAAATACGCGATGGTCAAAGTACAAAATGACATACGTACGTCCAAACATATATATGTGAGTGGGTCTAGGAAAAGGGACCTTATGGAGCAAACCAAAAAAATTGAGTTTTTTATGCTAATAAAAAGCTACACTTTATCTCAACTTAATGCTAAAATACTGGAGGGTAAAACCTTCGACGTGCAGAGAAACTGGCAGTTGAACTGGGCTGTATTCAGCAAAGCAATTGAACTAGAAATCGAGAAAACATAAATTGAATTTCTACTTCCGGTATAATTAACGTTTCCGTACACTTAACGACGTACTCCGCATACGCAATTAAATCGTACAGCCGCTTTTTAACGGCGACTAAAGACGTTTGCGTAGAGTTCTTTTTAGCTTTCAAAGCGTCTCACGGCCTGTCTTGTCGGAATCCTTGGCTACTCTATTCGCTGTAGCGGTAAACTTTCAGCCAGAGGTAAGCTGTAGAGTGCATGCAATCTCAAAGCTAAGCCGTTTTTTTTTAGCTGCTTCTTTGAAACTCCGCCCATCCCCCGTTTATTGTACTTCGAGAACGAGAGAGAATAAAAAGTAGCTTGTCTTTCCACGGCATGCTTGGGGTCTTTTAAGTTGTTTTGACATTTGAAATTTGGCATAGACGTAGAGTAAGGGTCACTAAGACTAATTCTGTAACTCCGCTCACGTTGCCAACTAACTGCAACACTAACAACAACATCAATAATAATAACAACAACAATAGCAAAAACACTTAACAACAAAACTAACAACAACACCAACAACAATGTACAAGTTGTCTCACTGGATTGTGCTCAGCTGCAAACACAAACCAGAAGGCCAGAATGGAAGCTATGAACAGTCCTTGTCGGAAGTCATTGAATACCAGCAGCCACGGGCAGTCAAAGTACAGAGATAGATACTGGAATGGAACTACAAACACAATATTGGAATGGAACTACAAACACAATACTGGAATGGAAATACAAACAATACTGGAATGGAACTACAAACACAATACTGGAATGGAAATACAAACAATACTGGAATGGAACTACAAACACAATACTGGAATGGAAATACAAACAATACTGGAATGGAACTACAAACACAATACTGGAATGGAACTACAAACACAATACTGGAATGGAATTACAAACACAATACTGGAATGGAACTACAAACACAATACTGGAATGGAAATGGAACTACAAACAGAATACTGGAATGGAACTACAAACAATACTGGAATGGAACTACAAACACAATATTGGAATGGAACTACAAATATAATACTGTAACGGAACTACAAACGCAATACTGGAATGAAACTACAAACAGAACACTGGAATGAATAAATACAACAGAATATAAATATTCAAATGCACCTTTGGAATGAAATATGTTATATATTTATGCCCTTTCTCAAAAAGAGAAAAGTGTTTTAAGGCAGCTTTACAAAATAGTTAAAACCATCTTACCATTTAGAAAAACCAGACAAACTCCAAGAAAACCAAGAAACCTGAAGAAAAAGAAGAATTGTTACACGATGTATACTTTGTCAAACCATTCACATAAGTGAACCAAATGAAAGGCGTAGCAGGTAAAGGGTCACAGCTGTCTCTAGATCCTTACTTTTCAAGAATGGAAGTGCCTCGTCTTTCCACCTTGGTCACACCCCTCATCCTCCACAAGAACCATACCGTAGCCAGTAAAGAGATGGGGAAGAGAATAGTTTTGAGCAAGAGCCATAGTCTGGTAAACTGCACTGACTGGTGGATACCCTGGCAATAAAACACCGCATAACACAATGTAACACCACGTAACACAATGTAACACCACATAAAACAATGTAACATGAGCAAGCAATGCAACACACCTTTACATACTGTAACTAAGACAGCATAGGACAAATGAAAAAGCAGAAGCAAAGTAACTATGCATAACAGAGCATAACAAAATGTAGCCTGGTTAAGCAGTGCACACACAAACACATTGAAAGAAAGACAGCATAGCACAAGTTATAACACAATTTAATCAAAATGTAATCAGCATAATGATATGTGACCGTCTACAGGAATACCGGGCACAACGCGGCGTGCGTAAATATCGAGAAAAGATCGATCGATTTCTTAAAAATGTATTGTTTCAAGCCGACGGAAGGGAACGGTTAGGTCTATTATAGTGGGAACGACTTAAGCTACGACGATAAAACTTGGAGAGCTCAATATCTGGACGCGACAACTCTGTAAGTGCAAAAAAACTTTTTTTGAAGGGTGCCGCGTTGTGCCCGGTTTTCCTGTAGACGGTCACATATAATATTCCTTTCCACTGAATTTATCATGCCAAATCAGTAAAAAAAAAAAAAAAAAAAAAAAAAAAAAAAGAGAGACTTTCTTTTGGTACAGGGTCGATAACAAAAGTGTTACTACACTCAACACCCACCAACACGCATGCAACATAATTCCTATGATGTCCTTCACTTACATACAGGTTGACCTGAGACAGTTGGGACAGCCCCTTATACTCCTCCTCGTGCCCCAGGGGCAACTTGGTGAAGTATAAGTTTACAAGGTACTGCTTATGGTGGCAGCTTCCTAGCTCAAGCAGTGGAAACTGATGACACGTCATCACTTGCTGAGTAGACAACAACAACAATGATAATAATAATAATAATAATAATAATAATAATAACAACAACAACAATAATGATGATATAATAATAATAATAATAATAATAATAATAATAATTATTATTATTATAATAATAATAATAATTGGCGAGCAAGCAAAGTGAGCGAGACACTCTCACGGGTAACACAATTGAAAATCGGGGATATTTGTTTGTTTATATATGTGTGGACGTATGTGGGGAGTCCGCAGACTCACGCACACGTTGGGTAGCTTGTGGAGTATCGCTGCCACCAGTTCAGTACAATCCTTTAACCCAAAGGTTATCCCTGTAGGAAGTTTTCGTAAAATTATAATCTAAAGACTCAGGACAAGTAACTGACAAGGAACACTGACTGCACATGGCTTAAATAGATGACAGTGAACAATGATATACAACGAGAAAGTTGTAGATGGTGTGGCACAGCGCCCATCACTTAACACTACACACACAACAATACAACAATAAATGAACAAGTACAATGTTCTCATGACATACACGGACAACCAGTAAACATGTTTATGACTAGGTTCTCGGGTGGACAATAAGTATTGTCCATCCTTCAGTTCTGATCATGAGTGCTCTTCTTGATCTTCTTCTTCTCTTGTCTTTCCTGTGGGTCTACGCCCAATTCGTATGTATGTCTTTTTGTACTTTAACCCTCACATTTTTGTGCTTGCTTCGTGGTCTACCCTTTCCCATACCTCCAATAAAAATAGGATCTTTTCGTTTAGCTATCCCGTATCATTCAAGGAAATTCAATATTTACCCCTTCGTATTAGGTTGTTTCTGAATGCCACAAGACGCACTTAGTTCATACAAACGTACTGTTAGACTCCACACTGTGCAGTAATTCTTTAGAATTTCTTGTTTTTTCAAGTTGCTTATGGCAAATGGTTACTATGGTATTGAAACCCTTTACTAGACTAATTAAAACCAACTCAGCCTTTTTTAGTAGCTGTGAGTACTTGTAGTCAAAGGATACTGGCAATTCAGATAGTCAGAATGACATATATTAGAGACTACAGAAAATACTAGTACTCGGGGAAATTGAGGTAAGAAAGTGGTTCTGTATTTGTTAGCTAAAGTATATAATGGTCACAATGGCTACGTACTTAGCTATACTTTAGAAATGGACTGATAAATTCTTTTGAAGTGTTTCGTTTCTGCACTGGCTTGCTTGCCCTTTATGCTCACCCACATCACTAGTAATAATAATAATAATAATATAATTGGCAAGTGTGTGAAGCAACTAGACAGTATCAAGCGCAACACAATTGAAAATCGGGGATATTTGTTTATATATGTGTGGATCTATGTATGTCATTTTGTACTTTGACCCTGGTGTTTTTTGTGTTAGCTCAGTGGTCGACCCCGTCACAAACTTCCACTGAACAGAATCGTCTGGTTTATCAATCTTTAGCCGTATCATTCAATGTAATTAAATTGTTTACCACTTTGAATTATCTTTAGCAGGTGCAGTTACAACTTACCTGAGTTCACTTTCTACAAAGCTCTAGAGAGAGTGTGTGTGTGTGTGTGTGTGTGTGTGTGCATATGTTACCTTAGAGTCACTAAATTTCTGGCATTGAAGCAATCGACTGACATTCCCGACGGCCTTCCTGTGCCATTGACCTTTCACCTCATCTCGATAGCCCAAGGCAACTTCAAAATTGATAATATTGTGACCCTTTTCTGGCCAACACCAACAAATACAGACACAAAAAAGTTATATAAGAACTTGTTCCTGGCTATAACAATGTGTATTTTGTGCAATAAAAATAAACTTATTACGTACATTTATTAATTAGTTAATCAGACAAAGTTGCAAAAGTACATTGAAATACTAGTAAGACACTCCCATAACCACACCCATTAATGAAAAAAAGAAAAAAAGAAAACAAACAAACAAAAAACAAAAAAACAAACAAAAAAAACATAAAAACACAACTTTCTTTTTGTCTGGGTCTGTCTACAATACCACAGAGTAGCTCATCAGTTCCCCATACAAGACCACAAACAAACCTCCATGGAAGACCACAAACACAACCTCCATGGAAGACCACAAACATAACCTCCATGGGCTTACAGTAGTAAGACACAAAACTCTGCACTTTATACAAACCTAAAATCCACTGATGGACAGATTGAAGAAGTCGACATTTAAAATTCAGAAAGATTTGAAAAATGAAAAATTCAGAGTAACTTCTATTTAACCACTGTGAATCCTCACAAAATTTGAGGCATATTATTTTCTAATAATTTGGCTTATTTCTAGTGCTGATCTTGTGGCAACAAAGCAAATAAAATGGTCTCCTCATTAATGAACAATCATTAGGCTGGCTAAGCGAAAAATACTCTCCCATATTTTAGAGCTAAGAAAGATTGATCTGGAGAAACCTGAAACCAGTGAGTGTCCCTGAAATGAGAAAGGGAAGGGGAAAAAAACAACTAATTCCCAACAACAGTTGCCATAACTTAGAAAATTAGAGCACATAAATAGCGTTCAGACACATCTGTTGTACCTCATCAAGTCTGCGATGGACAAGTTTTTAAACATTACAATACAAAGTAAATGCAACCTCCATAGATAATCCCTTCATTTTACTTGATGGAAGGAAAAAAAAAGATAATAAAGAAATTTAAAATACATTCTACAATATGTGATCTTCCTGAACACGTACCTATAGGAAAAGTGTAGACCAGTCCCCTCCCCCACCCCACCCTTCCCATCTCTGACAGACGCCACTTGGCACTAAACTCACTCAGAAATTGCCTGATAAAGTCACTGTACAAGAAATTCAATTCCAGATCCATAATCAGGAACTCAAATTCCCGCGACATCACGCGGTCCCTCAAGAACGGTATGTACGAGTAGAAGACAATGTTCTCAAGAGGGTAGTAAGGAATGTGCTTGGGGTTCTCCTCAGCCCGGATAAACGGTCGACCAATTTTGTTGCACACTTCATCATCAAGCATGTCCACAGATGTGTTCCAAACGTGGGATGCAGCATGAGGCACCACGCACATGTGCGTGTTATGGGAGGTGCCCTGAGTGGCCCTAGGACCTGGAAAGAGGGGGGAGAAAGTATTAAAAGAATTTCATTGTGTTTTGGACTCAAGCCATTGGCGGTTCTTTTATTAATATAGACACTAAGTAATGCCAGAAATGTAATCTTAAAACTTGCTTTGGAATCCTTCAAATCAGCAGAGAGCCAATAATAAATATTGTAGTAGATGGGACATGACTTTGAAATTATGTGAGCACAATTTTAATTCATCTAGTCCCCTTCCGTTTACCACTTAAAAGTTAAAAGACAATTTACTACTATTTTACGACTGTCCCAATGTAGCTAAGCTCACAAGTAACAGCTTTGGTAACCTACCTCTCGCTCCCAGTATTAGAAACCCTGCAGTCACTGACAATAGGAACAGGGACGACAACACTACTTCAGCCCTTCTTCTCCATCCTGTACTAGCTCCGGTAGACCCTCCCGATCCTACCATTTCTTCACCAGCCGCCGCTGAAGTCGATAGCACCAATCACCAGCTCAGGGCCTCTAGTGGCAAAATGTGGCCAGCTCTCTAGCCCACAAGACAACCAATCACTAATGAAGTAATTTAATTAGTCCTTGGAATGCGGTTGAGGTTTGGCGGCCTAGACGTCGCGGAATTTGGCGGTAAAGTAATGGCGAGAAGACTGGAAATAAATGCAGAGACTAGAGATAAATGCTAGAGACTGGAGATAAATGCTAGAGACTGGAGATAAATGCGAGAGACTAGAGATAAATGCTGGAGACTGGAGATAAATGCTAGAAACTGGAGATAAATGCGGGAGACTGGAGATAAATGCTAGAGACTGGAGATAAATGCTAGAGACTGGAGATAAATGCTAGAGACTGGAGATAAATGCTAGAGACTAGAGATAAATGCTAGAGACTAGAGATAAATGCTGGAGACTGGAGATAAATGCTAATGACTGAAGATAAATGCTAAAGACTGGAGATAAACTGTAAAGACTGGAGATAAATGCTAGAGACTAGAGATAAATGCTGGAGACTGGAGATAAATGCTAACGACTGGATAAAGACTGGAGATAAACTGTAAAGACTGGAGATAAATGCTAGAGACTGGAGATAAACCGTAAAGACTGGAGATGAATGCTAGAGACTAGAGATAAATGCCAAGGAAAGTCACAGCAACCTCTTGGGTGAAGTAAGAAAGACTTGGGATCACTGGGACTTGAGAGAAGAGTCTTCAGGAGATGATGCTCTTGAGTTTTACTCCTTCTACAATGCCTTCATGTCTCCTTATTTTGGATGCTACGAATGTGACATGGCCCGTAAAGCTCTTCAGGCCATTGATATGGACAAGGATGGAACCATCGACTGGAGCGAGAGAAAATTGCATCTGCCAGCGAGTTACTGGACACAGCATTCACAAAGGGAATCATCCCAGCAATGCATGATGAACTGTCTCAGAAGTAGAAAGTGTGACTCAAAGAAAAACAACAAAAACAATTAGCTTTTGTCATTGTCTAATAGTTGTATTTCAATATTGTTTGATTTATTGCTACAAAAAGGAGCTACCTCTTTAATAAGTCATCACATGAACTCTATCATAACCAGGTAGACAGTAGCAACTGGTGAAGAGACTTTGAATAGGCTTAAGGTATATTAAAAGGCAAGAAAACAAACCAGAATTTTCATTAACATAGGCCATAACATTGTCAACTTTGAATTATAATTAAATATTTTTTTGTTGCATAGAGTCCTGCTCCAAGTGACAGTTCTCTTAGTTCTCTTTCTACCAGGCCAGTGTCATGAGTTAGATCAAATCATAGCACCTTGCTACTATGAGTTAGATCAAATCATATAATTAATTTAATGCATGTACCTTACAGAACTGTCTTTTTTAGCCATATTTGGTCTCTCCATCGAGATTACTGTATATCTGACTAACCCAATTATTTAGATATATTATTATGTTGATTTATTTGTTTTTTATTATTTTAATTTATTCATTTATATTTTTAATTTTATTTTTGTTTGTTTTACATTATTTGTTTGTTCATTTACTTACTTTATTTATGTTTGTTTATTTATTTATTTACATCCATTTGTAATGTATTTATATTTCATGGTGCAGGTATTTACTTATGAAGACATATTTACCTCTTTCTCAGGCTTTCTTTCTTTTTTTAAGTAATCCAGAAAAAATAGGTCACCTGAATTGATGAGCCAAGAAACAAGAATAGATGGAGTGTCCTGTTGTCCCAGAGGGTACAGGATTTGTCTACTTGTTCAATAACAAATGCCGTTTAGCCAATATATTTCAGAGTTACATAGCTATCATTTTAGCTAGCAACTTGTAATACAGCCACACCTTTTTGCCGTTAAATTTAAATTGTGTGCTTGTCAAAGCTGTGTTTATGCCAATTCCTTTTTCTTATGCCGTTTATCGTAAGGATTAGGACCAACTCGGCTGCACTCCGCCTTCAACTCGGATCACAACTATAATAAAATTGTATATCATCTCATCAATATTTATTATAATTATAACAAGAAAGTCTAATAACTTTAGCTATTAACAGTGCTGTGTCAGAACATTTCATGGGACACAGTAGGTAGAGTCGACTGCTTTCCCCACCAGTTTGCGTTTTCCATCTGCTGTACATTATCTTCCATCTGCTGTACATTATCTTCCCGTAAGAATTAAATATAGTTGAAAATAGACTAGATTAGCTGTACACAACGCCCGAAAATCTCCATAAACTTCACTAAATTTCTTTCTTACCGCCGTGCCAACTCAACCTGGACAGACTTTAGTGGTGATGGTAAATTCAAACGCTATTTGTCATAGCTATAAGCCTTTAGCAACAGTATTTACTTGAAAATTCATTGTCCACGAGACTAACAATGAAGGTAAGTGGGATGTTCAGTTGCGTGAAAGTGAGTTACAACTAGCTAAAACGTTAGCTACTTGATTTTGTTGCTTTTTTTTTTCAATTCAAACAGTTTCGGGATTGGTTACTATTGCATTGGATGCCTTTGGAGGGGATATTTAACCAGCCCCACACCACCAGTACACACACATGCAGTTGTTATTGGGTACCTGGCATTTGCTGGGTTGCTAATTCAAGGTCTTTTCTCTTGAAACAGGGTGATCAAGGTGGGACTTAGACCACTTGCTGTGACAAAAAACTTAGTTATTCTAGCCCGGCTACAGGAGCATTGCATGCATGGCTGTACCTGTTTATATAGTGCACAGGCATCCCTGACTTGATGCCAGCATATCCAGCAGTAGCAAAAGAATTAGTATTAGAATTTGTGTGTGTGTGTGTGTGATGTGTGTGTGATGTGATGTGTGTGTGTGTGTGTGTGTGTGTGTGTGAAGTAGCAATGAAAGCTATTTGTGAAAGTTCCCTTACTTATCTGCCTATTTATGGAAGGAAATGCTCAGGTAATTTGTATAAAATAATAATAATAATAATAATAATAATAATAATAATAATAATAATAATAATAATAATAATATGCCAGCTGTGAGCTAAATTATCCTTGTGGCCACATATTTAGGCTTCTCACCAGCCCCACTCCCCCCCCCCCAACCCATAACTATAATATCATGGGAGCCAGAGTGTTCTAAGTCCCTTTTGTACTCTCATCACTCACACTTCCCTCAAATGCAAATTGGGCTCATACACATAACAAATTGACATATCAATTTTCAGCTTTAATGATCTATGTTGAAGCTATCACTGTTCATCACCTGAACACCTATATATAGCTACTGGAAATACTTAAGAATATAATGGTACATGTCTATGCTTTACATTATTAAAGGCAGAATTAAAACAAATGGTCCTGTATGTTGAAAAGGTAAACATGATGCAGAGGACTGAAATAGGTTTATTTTTATAGAAATTAATTCAGTCATTCTCGGCTGAAATAATAATAACAATAGCAAATTTTCTCATTCTAACAGCCAATATTACGTTAATCAAAACAACCAATGTTTTGACTTCTTGCCGAAGTTCTCTTCAAGGGTCAGATAAATACAGTTCATAAAAACTGTAATTTTTTGTTATGTGGTTTTCATATATTTTTGTATTTTTGCTTATTGAAATAGCCAGTGCAAGTGAGATAATTGTGAAAATTTACACTGTATTCGTGGCAATATTATTTTAGTGTGTGAGAGCATTTGTTGCATTTTTCTGGACCAGAGCTATTAAATTCCTTCCAGCACATTGTGTGCTTTGAATTGAGTTTAAAAGGAAAGGCAACCAACAACTGTAGTTTAAAGAACTATGCACTATCTCCTTGTGTAAGCAAATAGTAATAATGCCATTCTTAAACGGGGTCCCATTGTCTCTGCAACACCCACTGAACAATCCAGAATTTTGAGTAGAGCTGTTTGGAAATTTCATAATCTGCCTATTAATTAGGTAACTCTGCTGCAAGCGATGAGCCCGCTGTAACATGAAATAGAGTCAACAGTGGGAAAAACCATTACATTATTTCATGATACAGGTGTAAAGGTCAGTGATACCATAAGTGAGTGTGGCCAGATGTGATGTCATTGTTCAAGTCCTTTATTAGGTGCCCACCTATCATATATAAAAGCAATGGCAAAAAACAACAACAAAAACAAGCAAACAAGTATTTTGCTAGAGCCATTTCTCAAGTCTGAGTTACTTTTTTGGTGAATATACCTGACAGCTGTCATGAGCTAATCGCTGTTTTGTTAGAACTCACTAGTCTCTGCTGATAGTTTGTCTTTGTCATAGTGTCTGTCAAATGAGTCATTATTGTCTCTTCTGAGTCTGACATGAGGTGACAAAACATACAATAAGTTAAATCACAGAGCAATGCAATGACAGAATAGTAAGGAATGTAGAATCAGACAATAGCTTAATTCTTCATACAGATTACAATATGAAAGATATCTTGGACAACAGTTATCATAGGTGTAGGAAGATGTTACGGTATAGGTGGGCTCCAAGGGCATGTGTTTTGTAGTTTGCTGGTGTCCATGCGAGAAATGAAATTTTAAGTTTTTCCAAAAAATTATGGGGGGCTCTAGCCTCTGGAGCCCCTCCCCCCCTCCCACTTCTTTCGCCGCTGGTTATGATGCACATAGTACCAATCATACCAATTTATATAAAACTCAAGGAAATATAATAATACTTCATGGACTAAAAATTGAAAAAAATGATAAAATAGAAATAATTGAGGAACAGTAATGAAACAAATAAATGATAAAATAGTGATGAAAATACCACAAGAGTGAAGGTAAGTTTGTTCCAACAATGGTGAGATGAGCTTCACCTCTACACTGTGTTCTTCTTGCTGCCATCAATGGGGGGTTGAGAGTATCTATATAATTATAGTCGAGGATCTTTGATCCTCTAAGGTAAATGTGCAGTAATGCAACTAACCCGGGTACAAAAAAACTAGGGAAAGAGTGGACAAGGCAGAGCTAGTAACCTACTACAATATATATTAAACCTGGTAGCAAGCCTAGCATAAAAGTGTAAAACAAAATGACCTAAAATACGAGAAGAATCAGGAGGAAATGAGGTATTATTTAACATGGTTCTCATGAGAAAAAATGAAGGTAAGTATTGTGTTCATGTTACTAAATTAGAGGTAGCTGTGTGTGGGTAGGTGTCTACCACATTCTTGAATACTCCTACAATGCCTTCATCATATGCAACGAACTTTCTCAGACAAACTCAAATAACAAACAAAAAATAGCAACTGTTGTTGTTATCATAATGTGGGGATTTAGCAGTTGTAAGCGCAATACATTTATAATAGTGTCTTTAATAAGTCATCAAATAAACCTAACGAGACTGAATGGTCGCAGAAAGCCAGTGATTCTCTTTATAAGCAAAGCAGGATAAAATATTTTAGTATGAATGGGAGTGATGAAGTCAGTAGGGATGGGAGTCAGTGAGGCAGAAACGCTTCCTTGTGATCACTCTCAAAGCTGGCATTATTATACCTATTTGTACACACTATTTCAGTGATAAGTCAATTAGGGAATTATGTGCTCAGATTATTCTGGATTATGCATGAAATTTTTAGAATTATTAAATTCTATTTATTATAAAACATTGTGTTACAATTCCAAAAGAATAATATTATATTATTCCATAAATTTTCTTACTATTCTCTTATTATTGATTAGAAATAAGTGCACTAGATATATAATGTTTGTATGTTATGAAATTAGTGAGTATAAGTATCAACAGTTGAAATGTATTCCAGTTCAGTAAACACATCTGCAAAGTCATTTAATGAATCATAAAATGTTGTAGATTAATCCCTTCAACACATATGAATCGGTGCTTGTTATTAGCTACTCCTAATACATTTGGTACATCATCAAAAATTTGAAATTGCATGGGGTACAATTTTCCATTGTATTTACACAATAAAGTAAGATGGTATAATTCTGTATCCTCCAAAAGTGACAAGTTTTGCATTTGATTTCGTCAATGGAGAGTTACTGATAGAGTTAAAAGTAGCTGTGGACTATATGACATTGCAATATGTTCCACTGTCGACCTCAAATGACAAATTACATCCGTTTATAAACAGTTCCACATTCCAGTCTTTCTTGCTTTTGTCCCCAAGTATTGCTTCTACTAGCAGGTCTTCTAGATTCCTCCCAGGTAATAATCTTGGGATAATGGGCATACTTTGGCTCCTTCGCCGCCATGAAATTCTGTTTCAAGATACATAAATAATAATTGTTAACTAAAATTACAGAAAATTACTCTGCGTTTGGGTCCTGCCAAACAAACTGTGAACTGTTGTGAACACACCATATACCACACTCCATTTGCACCTATGCACAGTCATACATCTTTCTCTTGCAATTAGCGTTCTTTCTCACTCCCCCCACCAAGACTATGTGCTCGACTTCATGGCACTGTCTGATTGGTCGACATGAACTCCTCCCCTCACATTTACCATGCTTCTATATAATATGTTTCACTCACACACACTTCTAGTTAGGTTCAGTTTTTTTTCCATTTCTGTGTACACTGTCAACCTCAGTCTGTTGTGTAATCATTATCTATCTCTTTCTTTTTTGTGCTTGAATCCTGTAAGTCCCCTTTCTTTATTTCTTTTTGTGAAAGTCATCTTGTCTTCAGCTATTTCTTTTTTGTCCTTGTAGTCCCCTTGATGTGTGTTTCTTAATTATAATCTTTGTGTCATAGTTAAGAACTTTATCATTTAGTAGTTCATTTCCGAGGGTGCAACTAACAGTCAGAGTTACGCCTGACTGATACAAGGAAATATCACTCACCCACATAGAGCAGGTGGAACGAGAATCTTTGACATGGTAATCCGTCACCCCAAATACGTGGTCCTTCGAGCCGGATACCTGACTCTACGCCAGCAATCTTTCTTCTCATCAACTCTATTTTCATTGTTATCTTCTTGTGTCTTGATTTTTTTGTTATCTTTCTTAGATATGGATGTACTCAAAAGAAAGTGCTCGGCACAAGGTGGAGCCATCACTCGCATTCTGAACAAGTGTCAGAAGGCTTTGTCACAAGACCCCTCAGAACTGGATCCAAGTCAGCTGGAACATCAGATTGACGCTATCAAATCATCAGATTCATCCTACAGAGCCATTCATCAAACCATTGCAGATAAACATGAAGACATCTTCAACTTTGATGAAGAAGCAGAAATCCTTGCCAAGCACGACGAGTTCGTGGAGCAGGCAATTTCACTGACTCAGTGACTGATTGCTATTCACACACTCCACTCCACAGCTATGGAACTTCATCATCTAGTAGATACTATGGAACGCAAACATAGAGATTCACCTGATAAGATCTATTCCACTCTCGTTACAGCTATAGTAGAAGACTATCGACAACTTCAGACAACCCTCAGACGGTCAGCCATACCTGCATCTCACAGCACAAGAGGTCTCGTGACTGATTTGGACTCCCGCATTGCAGATTTATCATCAACTGATAGACCTTCTTCTACACTGGATATCAGCACATTCAGCTCAACCTCAATGTCATCTCAAGTGAAGTTGCCCAAGCTAACACTTCCTACGTTCAGTAGAGATCCCATGAAATGGGAGGTGTTCTGGGAACAATTTGATGCTGCTGTCCATTCCAACTCCAGCATTGACCAAGAATCGAAGCTCACATACCTTCGAAGCTCACATACCTTCGAGAAGCCATCAAAGACACCAAGGTGATTCCTCTCCTCCATAGAGCCACTGCCTCTGCCTCACAGTATGAAGACCTGCTGCAGCTGCTAGTGGAGAGGTATGACCAAAAGCGTTTAATTCATCAGAATTATTCATTAGCTCTGGTTAATTGTTCACCCATTAAGCAAGGTTCGCATGACGAATTGTGTTCCTTCATAGACTGTGTTGAGCATAACATAAATAGCATGAAAGAAACCAAGCAATACGATATTGGTGCATTCTTGACTTCCATTTTTACTAACAAGCTTTGTAAAAAATTGCAGGAGTCATGGCTTACCTATAGTCGGGATAGCAAAGAAGTCCCTGACGTAGACTATTTCTTGAAATTTCCAACATTGGGCTTTGATGTCATGAAACTCTGATACTCCATTTACAGTGTTTAACATGCCTTGGAATGTCATGGAAATGTTTAAGCGATTCAAGCATTGAAAAAAATGTGTATCATTCTTAGTTATAATTTATACAAGAATTACATTTAACTAAACTTACATTCTTACTAACGCTGCAAAAGTCCCAATTGAGGATGATTATCTTTCAGCAGTTAGCTTGCTGGGCTGGCAACAAAAGGTTTTGAATTTTTGGGTTTCTTCACCAAGTATTGCAATAATTTTATTAGAGTGGGTACTTTAGATTGTAGCTCAAAAATAATAGTTTCCCAGCTAAAATGTTTTACTGCCTCTACTGTATCTTGTAAAATTGAGTCACTTTGAACAGAGGCAGGATCCTTCATTTCTTTCTTTACGATCAGTCCAACTTCTCTGAGATCTTTCTCTGAAGTAGCTTCATTCTTCACAGCATCAGTAGCAGCCACAGCCTGGTAACAATGTCTTGCATACTGCTTCACTCCAGCTTTACAAGATGGTGTCTTGACTGAAAATGTCTTTGAGCCTGATGGGTAGTCAATCGTTATCTAGGGAAAGAATTAATAGATATATAGCTAATCATTAAATATTATTAATAAAAATACGAGAGAAGATGCAAAATACTGACTATTGAACTGGTCCATGCTGACGTCATACTAGTGAGCTTGTACTGAAAATAAAAATGTGGGGTCAAACGTGGGAAATGTTCAATAAATAAGTAATACAGGACTAATAGCTTCTAGATAGCAATTTATGTGCATACCAGGCTCTTGAGTTTAGGATTCTTATTACTTAGTCATTATAATGAGGCTCAATTCTTAATGTAGTTACAAATACCTTCACAAGCAATTTACTTTCTTTTTTGTTTACATACATTGACACCAGGTGATTGGTGTGCAGTAGCAGACACAGTAGGCTGGTCGTGCACTTGCTGTATCTCTGATTGTAAATGAGGATGCTTAGTAGGAGTATTACAGAGAACAAATCCTGACCTCTTCAGACTAGACCTTGTACTTGAAAACTCACTACTAGATGATATGGCGGAGGGCTTTAGGTGAAATGATGTTATATACAATTCCAATTCTGATCTGGACTGCTTGAGTTGATGCTTACAGCTCAGATAGTCTGAGTAACTTACTATCACAGTTTCTGCAGAGGTAACTGTTACTTGAACAAGTCTCCTCAATTTCCTCGAGCCCAACACCACACTTCTTCCTCACTTCATCAATCAAGATACTTCTAGCACTCTCACTTATTCGACCATATAATTTCTTCCTACGCTTCTTTGCCCCTGTAGAAGATACATCACTCTTATATAAGCAGCAAGTAGCCGCCAGACTACAGCTATGGCATCAGGAAGGATCCCAAGGTGGGCCCTGACACTGGGAGCCTATAAAATGTCATTGAGTTGGTACACAATGCAAACGCAAATACTCATAGCAGGCTGCCACTGCCTTCTGCACCTAGAAGTAACTCAGATATTCCACAGGTAGCAGAAGTGGTCAATTTAATGGATTATTTGGACACTTCACCAGTCACAAGCAAGAAAATTCGGTTGGGGACTGATAGAGACATTTGTTGAGCAAAGTGCGAGATTGGTTGGCCAGAGCAAGATATCCCTTGGGAAGAATTTCAATCACTTGAGGTGATTGATTTTGTCGCTTTATTTTACAACAATATTTTTAGATATAGCTAATTATAGAAAAATTATTTTATCCAAATTATAGCTAGGTATTCAGATTAAGCTAAAATTGCTGAAAATTTTGTATTGGAAATATCTAGCTAAAAAGGACTAGCTACACAGACTTTATCAGTTGAGAAAATACTCTATATGCATTTTTACAGAATAGATTTAATTCTCTAGTTCTAATTTTTGCTTGTTTTTATACATTTGACTATGAAAGCTTATTATGAATCATACTGTTAATTCTACTATTTCTTTAACTATGACAACAAAAGCTACGTTCTATAATTGGCTATTTTCAAGTTCGACTGGTTCTAAAAACTGCTAATAGTATCTAAAATAAAGTTATTGAACAGTTCATAATCTGTTTCTTCTCCTTCTGCGTCTTTTCTTTCCTTTGCAGCTTTTCTGGATTAGCTCGTCTTGCATAGCTGGGATGATCCCCTTAATGAATGCTGTATTCAGAAGATCGCTAGTAGTAGCAATTTCTGGGTACTCATTGAGAGCCCACTTCAAATAAACGCAAAACTCGCTCCAATCGATGGTCCCGTCTATGTCCATGTCGATTGCCTGCAAAGCCTTCTTAGCTGAGTCACACTCGTAGCAACCAAAGTATGGAGACATGAAGGCGTTGTAGAAAGAGTAGAACTCAAGCGCGTCATCTCTCTGAGATTCCTCCCTAAGGTCCCATATGTCCCAGGTATTCCTAATACTCTGCAAGAGAATACTGTGACTCTCTCTAGAAACTTCCACCTTTTCAATGGCATCTCTCATAGGGACTGTGAGTTTTCCTCCAGCTCTGTCAAAAAGTAAAGCTAGTCCAACATGACTCATGTACTCTTCCTTGCGATTGTTAGTGAGGTCCTCTATCATTTTGGCCTTCATGTTGGTTGCCATTTCCTCTGTAAACTGCTCATTATCTTCAAATAGGTCTTGGAGATGCTCTATAACCATGTCGGTCGAAGCAAGAGTGGACATTCGCATAGGGGCTTCAATGCCGAAGAATTCTGCGACGTCAAGTTCGTGCTCTCCCACATGTCCGGAGGCAATGCCCGGGAAATCAAACGCCATGTCTAGGGCACGCTCTCCGTACAGTATTTGCTTCGGATAGGCATCATGGCCAGTAGTAATTTTAGTAACATTTATAGCTGCATCACGCAAATACTTACAATTGTAAGTGGATTTGATCTTTTCGTTTCCCATCCTCACAAGATTCATGATCGTGACTATGGAAGATGCGTGGCCCAAACCCGCTCCCTCCTCGCAAACACTG
>WLWD01002964.1_pt1 | contig 58775 bp, 64 predicted proteins | sample 6712731 | NCBI WGS metagenome assembly WLWD01 (sample SAMN12718690, study PRJNA576275) | sponge metagenome | isolation source: marine sponge | host: Mycale hentscheli | place: New Zealand: South Island, Marlborough, Capsize Point | collected 2014-11-01 | reverse complement strand
GGGGGGGGAAAGGCTCAGCCAAGGGACTCTCCAGCCCCTACTGAATAATAAATGGATTTAGTTCTGAGTAAACTCATATCTAATACTAAGGCTATTGTCAACATTCTCTAAAATGTGAGAAGGACAGACAGACGGACAAAACGCCTACTATAGCCCTCTCTTACGCATGCACACTGAGGGTTAACATAACTCCAATGTTACCAAGTAATGTGGGCTTGAGAAAATATTTAGATCAACTACGACTTGGTATAAGTTGGTAATAATTTCCAGTACTTATCTAAAAAAACAAATAAGCTATTGCCACCTTGTTGCTTTACTGCTACACGTCACTCAATATATTCTGATAGGACATCAGTGACTCCCTCGCTCACACACACACACACACACACACACTCTCTATCATTTCAATCGCATGATGATGTCAGATTCTAACACCAGCAACATGAAGCCAACAGCCAAGACATGAAGCCAAGCTCTAACAGAAAACCAAATGTGATCAACAAGACTACAGCCTGCATCCAACAAGACATCCGACTAACTGGTTTAGACACACCCAGGACAGTCCGCACACACGCAAGAACTTGACACTTCCTGACTCAGAAAACTGAAGTCAGAAAGAACCTTTTCTTGCCTCAGTACTAAAGTTTAGACTGTACTAGTGTTAGCACACTGATGGGTGCAGCCAATGGATAGCCATGCAAGACTAGGAGGAGATCAGCAACAGAAAAGGGAGCATGTAAGATTTAAAGAACAAAAATTTGATTAAAAAAAATTAAACCAACATTGATTGGCAGCAATCTCCTGAATGAGAGTGTGACAGACCAACAGATAAACTAGAGAGGACGACTGCTACAACTCTCTCAAGCATGGGACTTCAGACAAGTTGGTACTGAGTTTCAATACTTGCCTTAAAATATCTCAAGCTATAGTTTACCACCTCTTATTTGTTTTGATCTGTTTCCAACACCTCCCAATGAATAAAAAGTGCTCTATCAAATGCCAGTTGCCAGACTGTCTTACTTCTTCTTTAATGATTGTGGAGGTTCCCACTGAGACTTGTCCAACTTCTTGTTGTAGTAGTACGTACGTCCCGATGAACTACTCACATGTTCTGTCCACTCCCCATCGTCCCCCTCCACCTCTGCCACGCCTTCCTTGTCTTCCAGACTCCTCCTTCGCTTGCCGTTGTGCGGGGAGGAGGAATCCGATACTTTATTGGATTTACTCAACTTGTCCAGGACGTGATTGTGAACGTGATTGGAAGCTATGTACGTAAAACATTAAACTTATAGTAACACTTCATTAATATCAGTCATTGGATACCGAGCTGGGATGGCCTATTCTTAAAACTACAAGGCATCAGACTCCAGCAAAAGAACAGTATATGAAAATAAATAAAAAATCAGAAACAAAAATTGCACTCCATTATCTCACACTCTGTTATCAGCTAAGTGCATACGGACACCCACGGGCCTATCTTCCACCCCTTCCCAGCACTACGGTGGGTGATACTAGACCTGCTGGTTTATACTTCAACCACAAATGTAACACGTCCACCCCTTCACACTCACTATTACACACATAATGACTTTTAATTACACATGTACACCCACACACACATACATACTACACCATTTGCCACACATTTTCACAAGCCATAACACTGTCCTACCAATTCTAAACATGAAACATATGCATAAATTCATCGAGATGATGCAATGACACCGCTCTATTTGGCATGCTCTTGATCAAAATGGTACTCTGAAAAATTCACGAAGTGCTGCACACAATTCAGCAATAAGCATTGACTGTTATTCCAACAAAACAGTAACTACAAATTATGTTCACACAATATTTTTGCTCAAAAATAAATAAATAAAATTTGCCATGCAATTTACTCTTTTCTTATGACTAGAGGAATCTAAGGTACAGTAAGTGTATGTTTAGCTACACAGTGGTCTAACTCCCATCACAATTGTTCCCATTAGTGGTGGGAATAGTGTGAACCCATTCATAACTAATGCAGTCCGAGAAATTAGCAGAGACATTAATAAGGCAAAGATAACACCCAATGCATTTTTGTACTACTACCATGGGTGTATAATGATAATATTAATATAATAAAATATAATGAAAAGACGAATATCATATTCTATCAGTTGTCTCCAACAATTATCTGTAGCACTTCTTTCCATTAGCAGTCTAATAGATCACATTCAAACCTTAACTAATTCAGCCAAGAATGACTGGATATATAATTTAATTACACTTTCTTTCACAAAGAATAAATATACGAGAATCCAATAAATCATTAAACTTCTCATATAACCCCCACATACAGGGAAGGGTCTTCTTTCTTTGACTGGAGTCACTGGATGAATAGCTGCGACTATGACCCTCTGCCTGTGGATGGTTACGAACATTAGACAGCACATGCTTGTCAGCTCTTGATGAAGATATGCCAGGGTCATCAGCAGAGTTCCTACTACCATGATGATGATGATGATGATGATGATTCCAGCCTTCTGAACTCTATAAATATTGATGGAATCATGGTTAAATACTTCACAGTAGAACTATTCCAATTAAAGCTTCCCACCCTTCAATCCAAACACTTGCCTTGTAGCTTTTGGACTTCATGTCGAGTTTGCTGCTATGTGGACCTATTCCACTGTTTCCAAAATGTAGGAGAAGTAGACCAATTCAAAAACAAAATTTTAAATAGCGAATGATATAAAACTGCCTGGTCAGCACATTTACGTTTACCTTTCCTTTCTGTCGTTGTGATTCATGGCGATACTAGCAGCGCTGTAGCAGTCCAACATTTATACTCAATAACGCCCAACATCCAGTACAGTCTTTTTCAGAACACGTGAGACTTCCAAACTTCTCCCTTGGTACGCCCCAAATTACCCACCTAATCTGACTCAAAAGGCAGGCGAATTCCTTCTTCAGATTCTCTAAAACCTCCGGAAAAGACGTTGTAAGCGCTGTCAAAGTATTTAGCTATCGCCAAACCACTTCTAATTGACACCAGTTTCAGCTAAGACCGACCAGTAAGGCTTTGAAGGTACCAAGGCTCCACTTCGCACCGCCACCTTTACACTCCATGACGCTCTGTGTACAGGAGATCACGTGAGAACCGAAGCCTTTTAAATTGAACGGGGGATTCCCCTGTACGGCGGTTAATACTCCTGCACGGTTTGCGCCTACACTCAGGCTAAAGCCTGCAGCCTCTCCGAGCGGCGGGCCAGACGAACTTACAGTTATGGTTTGCTGCAGCTGGGATGCGTCAGACAAAATCAAAATCTGTGACAGCGACTGCTTTCTTACTATTGGGACTTTCATGTTGGTGTATCACACTGTTCCTATTACTGTGTAGTGGCCAGGTACAACTGCTATTGGCTTTTAATACTTGTTGGTGGTTCCTTTTGGCTATGAGCTGCTGTGTGGTGCTCTCGAGAAGCTGTATTAAATAGTTGTTTTTCTCCATATTTACATGTTGTGTATATTTAGGAGCAAGTATCACAGAAGAGTGACTCAGAGCAGCAAGAGCAGCAGCATCATGGTGCAAGACTAGGGGACTATAGTCATGAAGAGGTAGTCCAGAATACTCCTCAGTATTCAGTAAGCTATAAAGTTGATGGCCATGATTCCAACAAGTTGCTGGTTCCCCTGGAGGACTCTGCATCTCCTCAAGAGAAGGTCTGGTATATTCAACTGGAAGGCATGGATGCAGTGGGCAATGTGAGTGTGTGGGGTCAGCTGCTATACATGCAGTGGGCAATGTGAGTGTGTGGGTCAGCTGCTATACATGCAGTGGGCAATGTGAGTGTGTGGGGTCAGCTGCTATACATGCAGTGGGCAATGTGAGTGTGTGGGTCAGCTGCTATACATGCAATGGGCAATGTGAGTGTGTGGGGCAGCTGCAATACATGCAGTGGGCAATGTGAGTGTGTGGGGCAGCTGCTATACATGCAATGTGAGTGTGTGGGTCAGCTGCTATACATGCAATGTGAGTGTGTGGGGCAGCTGCTATACATGCAATGTGAGTGTGTGGGGCAGCTGCTATACATGCAATGTGAGTGTGTGGGGCAGCTGCAATACAGTGGTGTAGGAAGAGGTTTAGGTATGGTATGTGTTTTGTAGTTTTGTAGTTTTCAGGTGTTGGATTGTGCCAAAAAATAATTATGGGAGTCTCTCTAGCCCCCAGAACCCCACCCCCTCCTCCCTTTTCCTACTCCACTGAATTAGAACTTAGCCAGAGTTATTAAATCTGCTTACTTTAGTGCTTAATTGTATCTTACTTCTGTTGCTATTAATGTTTATGTGTTTCCTCCCTCCCCTCACCCCTCCCTCCCCTCACCCCTCCCTCCCCTCACCCCTCCCTCCCCCTTTTCCCCCAGCCCCATACATATGTTACTTCAGTACATGCCACTCCTCCTGCCAGGTTGTTGTTGATTGTTTTGGTTGGTTGATTGTTTTGAGATCCATCCAGAACCACCAGCAGGGCATCAACTTGCTGAGGCTGGATGTAGCTTATGGTGGGCTCTGGTCCTTCAATCCCGTACCAACCTCCAGCTCAGGGATTTATGACCCCTGAACACAATATTTATTTTTAAATTGTGGATATTAAAATATATTGTCTAGTATACCTAGTCACAGAAGAATATTCACGTATAGGATTGATTAGACAATAGCTACTGCCAGGCTATTGTGTGTGGAAGCCATTATTCTGAAGTGGTTTTTATTTAAAAGAGAATTGATTGACACAGATGTTAGAAATTTTGCATTATGTGCCAAGTTATACCAGCCTAAAAGCTTGAATAAAATGGTCATATTTATGATAAGCAACCTTCTTATATCTACAAATTATGTTTGTCTGACCTCTATGTGCCAGACAGAGGACTGACATGGTTCAAGCATGTGTATTTATCTGAACTTGTAAAGGGTTCTTGCAAAAGTAGACGTAACTGAAGTTGGTGTCAGCTATATAAAAAAGGTAGATGTGTCTTTGAAATAGCCAGACTTAGTGTGAGGGATGAGTTGGCATGGAGTTGTGTCCATTATATAATACTGCATGCCTGCCGTCTTCCTAGTTGTGTTCAGTCGTTCTTTAGGGCGCGTTCGTAAATATTATAATTTAAATCACTGGACAAATTGTTCCAGTATATTAAACATGACTTAGTGCAGGTTTGAGTTGCCATGGCAATCCTAGAATGCATGTGGTTACAAAGCATGTGAGACTGTGGTACATATCAACCCTCAGTGTACATGCATTTGAGAGTTATAACTATTCATCAGTCAGTCAGTCAGTCATTCAACTATGGATCTCGAAGACATTGGCTTCCCAAGCATTGAACAAAATCATCAAGCTCTCGTACTGGACAATTTTAATGTGCCAGATTGTTTTGTTTAGAATTTTAGTTTCCACCAAAAAAAAAAAACTAGTCATTTTCGAGCAGATACAAATGCAAGCTTACACTGTAGGTAACTCTCCCTGCTGTCACATTATAATCATGTGAGCATAATAGCTTCTTGCTTCCCACGGCAACTTTGATTTATGCTGCGAACTTTACTGAGTGCTGGATGGAGCTTCATGTGAAGCTGCTGATGAGTGTCCATTACATGTGGGATACCTTTAGCTTTCTTTCTTGTTGAAATGTACCTTTATCAAATAAATTAATTTTATCTGAGAAATGATTTTGATGCCTGTGCTGGTGTAGTGCAGGACTAATCATCCTGGTAGGTGTGGCTATTTAGTGGGTGTGGCTATTTAGTGGGTGTGGCTATTTAGTGGGTGTGGCGTGTGGTTTAACCCTGTGGTTGGAGATGTGTTGTAAGCATACCATTCCATGTGTAGGACTTGTTTCTAGTTCGTGGAGCTAACCTATCCACACTCAAGACTATCTGCTCATCTCTACCCACATGTGTGGCCTTCAATTCCAACGGCTGGATGAAAGGGCAAGTCAGGGAGAGGACACAGTCTTCCCTGGATTTGTATCTTAAGCAGACGTTTGTGAGGCCGGTGATGTCTCCTCGAGACTGGGAGGGCGATCGTGGAGCCACGGGAGGTGGGGATAAGGAGGCGGGGCTATTCAGGCCTCACCTGTCTGAGTATAATGCCATGGAGGAGTTCAGAATGTATCCTCTGTGCTGGGAGGTCAGGGTTCACACAGAGGGGGCTGGACCTGGGACTCCTCCCCCCTGAATATGGAAGTAATAGTATAGTACATTATAAAGTTGAATTCTACGATTATAAAATCCTGCATGTGAGCAAACACTGATCAGTGTGTAGTATACACTCTCATACAGGCATGTGCATCAAAGTAGTGTGGGTTTAAAATAGGTGTGGCTAAGTACATACAGCGTCTCCCACCCCTAGTAGAAAACCCTGCATGTGATATAGCAATGAGTAGCAGGTGTGATGGGAAGCACATGTGATGGGAAGCACATGTGGTTGAGGTGAGAAGTACATGTGAAGACAGTGGGAAGCATGTGATAGTGTAGGGAGTGACATTGACATATAGAGAAATTTGTAAAGTACTGTTGTATTAACACCCTTCAATTGGAACTTGCATTTATTGACCCTCAGTGTGCATGCGCGAGAAGGCTATAGTAGTCTGTTTATCATTCATTTACTCTGTCAACAGCAGATCTTGAAGATGGTGGACTTTTATGTCTTGAGAGAAGAGGAACTCAGACCAGAGGATGATTTAAGTCCCTTTAATCTGCCACTTTTTTTGTATTTTGGCTTACATGTAGTTTTTGAAAAGAAAAAAAAAACAAGAGAAAAGGCAGACTACGGTGAGTGATGCTATACGGCCACACCCATTCATTCGTTAGAATCACACATGCTCACATGAGCATACAAATTTTACCCGCCGGTTCAGATTTGTTGCTTGCGTTCTGTAGTTGCAGTTTAACTTCTTTTGTCAGGTGTTTGGAAGTCTCTGCTGGCTCATAAAATGTGGATCATCCCAGGAGTGTATAAGAGCTGGTTCTAAATGTTCATGCCCATAAAAAGCCTTTAAAATGTCTCAAGAATCCCAGAGATGCAAATTTAAAATGCCCTAGCTGGACAAGTTAAAATTAATATTCATAAATAGAACAAGACTAACTGTTATAAGCTGAGAATTAAGGACCTGGTTATTCAACAATAGTGAGTTCTTTAGCAAATTATTGCATTTTTAACTAACGCTGAGGGTTTGCACTCCAAGTGCTCTAGTTGTTATTATTATTAAGTATGCAACTACTACAATTAGTCAGGTTGTTTTAGACAGTTAAAGTAACAGTGTCCATGTTTGTGAGACCAGAGAAGGAATGACAAGTGATTGGCTGCTTCATATTCTGTAGCGTTTCTCTTTAACTATAGAGCTATGGCTTCAGTTACGTGTACGAGACAGACGTGGGTAGCCAGTACCCAACCATCCAAGACTACAAGTACGGTGTGGAGGAGTTGTTCTCCCAGCTGCTGAAGACAAGCAGATTCAGGACTAGAGTAAGAAGTCTCATTTGGAAAGGGTCATCATATACAAAGGGTGTGATGTAACAATCAATCTTGAAGTATCAATGTATGAAGTTGTTATTATTGAGTGTTTTGAAACGGCTTAGGTAACCCTTCTCTAACGCACCTTCTGTGTAGTGTTGGTGTTGTGTAAAGTGTGTATGCTCTGTAGTCCGCTAATGTTTATTTTCAGTGTGGCTGTTAAAAGCATTTCTGTATGCCAAAGATGATATGTAATCTTCCTCATCCACTTCTGTGGAGAAACCATCCACTTCTCTGTAATGGATCTATTTCACTTCTTCTCCTTAGGACCCCGCTGGAGCTCATCTCTTCTTCATTCCGTCTCGATGCACTGCCTATCGTAAATCAGTTGCTCCCTTACAATTGGGCATCCGGAAGGCGGCTGAGGTCATGAGGACAATGGTCCTACAAATACAACACAAGTTCCCATTCTGGAACCAATCTCTGGGAGCTGACCACTTCTATATCTGTGCTCATGACATGGGAACTGAAGTGGTGAAACTTTCAGTTCCGGAGTTGTGGAAGAATTCCATTGGATTGGTCAACACTGCTGAGTACTCTGAACCGTACTTTGTCCCCCATAAAGATATCTCAGTGCCCCTTCACCCTGGCAGGGGGTTACCAGACTGGTCCAGTGTGGGACGAGGGGGACAGGGTTCTGATCCCATGAGGAGGACCAAGTTAGCCTTGCTAGCAGGCAATGCTAAAAGGTACACACACACACAAACACACAGTCAGATAGAGATATTGATCCTAATGGGTGTAGTTGGTGATAATTGGTTAGTGTTTGGTGTCGTAGTTGTTCAATTGCTCATGTGACATTCTGACTCTCTCTCTCAGAATTTTAATATCGCAGGTTACTTGTGCTATCACTCGCTAATAGTAGACCTTTATTTTTTGTTTAAATCATTTGCACTTGAGCTAGCTACACTGTATCACTCACTGGTTTTCAGGATTAGCTTCCTCTGGAACCTCGTTTTCAACCTGTGTCTCCTCCAAGTCTGTTGAACTAATTCCTAACACAGGTAGAACTTCTGCGCTAAAGAGTGACATAGTTGATCACTAGAAACTACTTGACCTATAGGTCTCCAAGGCTAGAGCTCCACACAACTGTGCTAGTTCACTTACTTACCTCACTGCATTAGTTCTCCTACTCCATACTGTTTCAATTGAATAGTGATTTTCCCCCCATACATTTTTAATGGGAATTTAAGCGCTATACTATCAACCTATGTGGGCCTTTCCTCCGCTTAATGGCAGGCACGCACCTGATGACAGCATAATTTAGTTGCTGCCACCAGAGTAAGTATCTTCCTATGTAGTGTACCTTGGCAAAGCGACGCCCGCCCGTAGGTTTTAGGTCTGAGTAGTAGGTTAAATTACTTTAATAGAAAACTTGAAGGACACGAGACTGAACTTTACAGCATGACACCACTATTTATAATGACACAAACTCCTCCTACTACTGACACAAAATGCAAAGTTCCGGCAGTACTACAAGCAAACAACCACACAAACACACACTATCTAATTGCACAAACAACTCGTGCCTCATCAACACACTAAACCCCTAGCTATGCAAGCTACTTCTACATGATACACAAACACATATTGGTCTCTGATACACACACGCACACAATGTTCTCTTCTTTCTTCTGCTTATACTTCATGTGGGCACACCCACAATATAATATATATAACCTTCTCTCACATTTTCTCTGTCACATTCTGTTGTTCGTAGAGATAGTTGAGGTATTTTGATAGTGAGAGGTACGTATACTAGTGATGACCTCAGTACTAATGGCGGGTGAGCTAGCCTAGCCTCATAATGAGTTACTGATTGATCAAGTGTTCAAGTGTGCGTCAAGGAATAGCGCAAGTCTCACTCAGTAGGTGTCAATTTCAGTGTCATATACGTATTAAAAGACGCCAATCTCCAGAAATATATAAACTAGTGGTGTGCTTGAGCACAAATGGCCAGTGAGCCTGCCTAGTTAGGTTACATAAAACTACAGTATTGTTACATAATATATTTTAGCTTAGTTTATGAAACAATATAGAATTTGACCATTCATTTTAGCAGCAGATACAGAATCAATTTCTTACTTCAATTTCTCAAGTTCTGAATATAAGCCGTTCAGACTATCTGAGGTGTTAGTAATTCTTGACAACAAGCACTCTGACTCAGCTATATATGTCGGGGCGTAACTCCCTACACAATAACAAATGCACTTAGAAGAGCGGTAGCTTCACAAATGCACTTAGTAGTGTTCGAAGGACCAGATCACTGAAGTGATCAAAAGTAAAGTTAACCTGAACAGGCTGATCAGTTAGTTATAGGTAATTAGAATAGACGCAAGGTAACTTGATCTTTACAATAACTGACAAAAACAACAACTGACAAAACGAGAATAAATAAACAAACTATAACTTGGAAACGGAGTTCCGAACATCGACGATTGACGAACATCGACGAAATACGACAGAAATAATAATTCAATAAGTGGGATAATGAAAGAAAATGATACTACAACAGGCGAATGAATAAGTAAATGGATAAGTGAAATAATGATAACAGTTATTTGATGGCTGCTTCTTGACATCAGGGAGGAAACCTTGAAGAGACTGCTCAGCTAGCCTGAACATACTCTGGAGGCGAAAGCTGGTCCTCTACCAGCAGGACCAGTCTATTGGTTGATCTTCTGAAAATCTTTCCCTGGCAAATTAAATCAACTGTCCTCACCAGACCATCTTCTCCTGGATAAGTTTGTTCAACACGAGCTAGTGGCCAAGTTCGATGAACCAGAGTCTCATCCTTGATGATCACAACATCCCCTTTCTTAAAATTCCTGGAGGTATGTTGCCACTTACTTCTAGCTTGCAAAGATTGAAGGTATCTGGCACTCCATTGTCGCCATAGGTCTGTATGAAGAGACTTAACAAGGTTCCATCTTCTCAAAATTGGAATTTTGTGAAGATCAGTTGGTGTAGGAGGAGCTTTAAGAGGCCGACCAATAAGAAAATGTCCTGGTGTGAGTGCACAAGATCCATCAGATTCCATGGAATCAACTGGTATCATAGGCCGACTATTCATGATTGCTTCAGCTTCAGTCAGAATAGTATGAAGCTCTTCAAAAGTTAGCAAGTGTGGAGCGACTAGTTTCCTTAACAAAATTTTCATAGCCTTGACTCCAGCCTCCCAAAGTCCACCAAAATGCGGAGCCCTGGGTGGTGATAGGTGCCACTGAATGTGGGAGTTGGTAGTGAGGTGAGATATTCCGATTTGTGTTGCTTTAGCTGTAAGCAGTTTCTGTAGCTCTTCTAATTCGTGCTTAGCTCCCAAGAAGTTGGACCCGTTATCGGTATATATGTGTGAGGGAGAACCTCGTCTACAACAAAACCGGTTGAGAGTAGCGAGAAATGCCTCGGTAGTTAAATCAGAACAAAGTTCCAAATGAACTGCACGAGTTACAAAACACACGAAAATAACTCCATAAACTTTAACTTTCGTAGGCTTTCTAGGATTGCCACGTCTAATAATAAACGGGCCTGCAAAATCTATTCCCGTTCTGTCAAATGGAGGGGCAAATTGCGTTCTGGAGGCAGGTAGATTACCCATTCTCTGGTGCATTGTTCTTGCATAAGCCCGCTGACAGGTAACGCACTGACGGCTTACAAGTTTTAAAAAAGCTTTAACTCCTGGTATGTAATAGTCTTCTGCCAAAATAGCCATAAGTGTAAGTGTTGATGTTCCTGGATGTTTGTACTGGTGATGCAGAGTACGAAGCAAAAGTTTGGTTAAAGGAGATTTGAGGCTTAAAAGCAAATGAGACTTGGTGTGCGGAAAATTCTTTCCATTCCTGACTCGCCCCCCAACGTGCAAGAGCTGATCGGCGGTCAAACGTACATCCATTCTTGAGAGAGGATTTGATTTGGGAAGCGACTTTCCTGCTCGAATTAACTTGAGAGTCTCACAGTAGATGTGTTCCTGAGACTTTCGTAGCAGAAAGGTTCTGGCAATAGCTGATTCCTCAGAGGTAAGAACAGATGATAGACATTGATTCTCCTTAGCACAGCGACAGTTGTTAATAAACCGTTTAATCCAGGCCATAACTCGAACGAGACGATGGAACGATGACAGTCGAGTCCATAGTGGAAAGGTATGTGGTTCACTCTGAACAGTTGAAGCAACAGCACGTAGGTCAAGCAAATTCTTTGAAATGGTACAATTTTGAAGTAGTGGCCATTCAGAAGGTGGTCCATTAAGCCATGAAGGTCCATACCACCAAAGAGAGGAATTGATGAGCTGTTGAGGAGAAACTCCACGGCTGGCAAGATCAGCTGGGTTGTCTTTTGAAGCTACATGTCTCCATCTAAGTGGAGGTACCATTTCTTGAATAGCTGCAACCCTGTTAGCAACAAAAGTTTTGAGAGAGGAAGGTACTTTACGAATCCAACACAAAGTTATTGTTGAATCAGTCCAAGCAAATACATTGGAAGAGGGTATGCCCAAGTCTGATGCTACAGTCATGAGAAGTTTGCTCAGTAAATGAGCAGCAGAGAGTTCCAAGCGAGGAATTGTAACTGGTTTGAGAGGAGTAACACGAGCTTTGGAGGTAACTAAGGTAATTGTAACTTCAGAATTTGAGTATACAGTTCTGAGGTAAATAACAGCACCATAAGCAGAGTTGGAAGCATCCGAAAAACCATGAAGTTGCTGATTCAAAATAGGTAAGTTCAGAGGGATCAAACGTCTGTCCACAGGGTGTGCAGACAGATGATGTAAGTGGAGAGTCCACTCTTTCCAGAGGTTGGAGATATCCTCAGCTAAAGGTGTATCCCAATCTAGCTTCAAAGTCCACAATTTTTGCAGTAAAATCTTTCCTTGAATGATAACTGGTGAAAAGAGACCAAGGATATCAAAAACCTTGGCCACAGTTGAGGCTACAACACGTTTTGTTGGAGTTTCATCTTGTAATAGGGGGGAAGGTACAGATATATGAAATTGGTCACTGTTTACATTCCAATGTATTCCCAAAGTTTTGGAACTATTGAGTGGATCTTGAATGTTCAAATCAGAAGTTTCAACAAGATGATCAGGTATGGTTTCAATAAACTCAGTTGAATTGCTCCTCCACTTTCTAAGAATCATTCCAGCTGAATGAAGGAGGTCACAGAGCTGCTGTCGAAGAATATCAGCTTCTTGAACGGTGGGAGCCCCAGACAAACAGTCATCGACATAAAAGGTGGACAGAATGACTTCGGAGGCAATCGGGTAAGTAGTCCTAGCATTTTCCGCGAGCTGACGGAGGACCTGAGTCGCAATAAACGGGGAAGACTTGACGCCAAAGGTAAGTCGCTTCATACGAAAGTCCTCAATTTCCCCACTACTTCCTCTTTGTAGAAAGCGGTGAAAGTCTCGTTCCTGAACCTGCAGTACTATTTCCCGAAACATCTTCGAAATGTCTGCTGTAACTGCTATGCGATGTAGTCGAAATCGGTGTAAGACTGTCGTTAATTTCGGGTACAAATTGGGGCCAGAGAGCAAGAGGTCATTGAGCGACACTCCAGTTGAAGACTTAGCTGAGGCATCAAAAACAGCTCTAAGCTTGGTCGTTGTGGACGATTCCTTGACAACACCGTGGGTAGGCAAATAAAACAAATCTGTTGCAGGTTTAGAAAGATTGTTTGAAGGAACCTTTTCGGCATGATCTAAATCGACATATTCTTTCAAAACAGCTTCAAAATCGGACAGTTTTCCTTTCTTGCTTAGAGAGCGTTCGTTTTGAAGGAAGCGTCTCACAGCAGTAGACCTCGACTCACCCAAGGATGGTGGATTAACAACTCGAGGCAAAGCTACAGCAAATCTGCCGTCTGGTGAAATAACGTGAGTATCGTGAAAATGAGCAACAGCTTGAGCATCATCCTGGGAGAGATGCTTGGTGGATACATCTGGTGACTGATCCAAAGTCCACATACTTTGTAGCAGAGAATCAAGTGGGTCTTCCTTGCCCTGTACTCTAAGAATAGATGTAGGTAATGAAACATCAGGAATAGCTCCTCCTAATGTCCATCCAAAGAGAGTATTATTGGCTATTGTTGCACCATCAGTAGAATGACAGGGTGGACCTCTTGAGCATCTTCCACAATCAGCAATTCCTAAGAGAAGATCTATCTCTCCTCCTAAATGAGGATCAGCAATAGGAGACTTATTCTGGATGCATGGTATCTTTAGCAAACATTGAGGGTCTCTGGGTGGTTGTAGTGACTGCAATTTAGGCACAACATGGCACTTGATTGAGACAGAATCATGGTGATTGGTTTGGTAAACTGACTTGAGAGTAACTTCAACATACGAACGACTGACTGCTCCTCCTGTTACACCAGCAATCTGAAGTCTTTGATGATGTCTCTTAGCGCTAAGACTGGAAGCTAGTCTCTCAGAGATGAGAGTGATAGAGGCACCACTATCAAGTAGAGCTCTGGCCCTTTGCCTGTAGCTACCACTGCTAACAAGAGCAATTGCTGTGGAGAGAAGAGCAATTTGAGGTGTGTTGACATGGCTAACGTTACCTTCCTCATTTGTAGTGGTTACAACACTTGAACTAGTTGCTGTAGGTGGTTGGTTGGTTGAAGTTTGTTGATTATTACTTGAAGGTTGTTGGTTAGTTGAAACTTGCTGGGTAGTTGAAGGCTGCTGGTTAGTTGGAGTTTGCTCTCGGTGGAGAAGAGTATGGTGTCTAGCTCCACAGGATCGACAATTATGAGTTGACTGACAGTCCTTCAAATTGTGGGCATGGCTTAAACAGTTGAAACAGTATTTGTGCTCTTTTACTGCCTTATGTCTATGTAGAGGATCCCAACTTAAAAAGGTTTGACACTTAGCAAGAGAGTGTCCCTCATGTCCACAAACCGCACATTTAAACAAGTTAGTGCCAACTTTGTAGACTGGACGACTCTTCTGCACAGGAGTAGGTGCTGATGAATATGATTTCTTAGTTTGTTGGTTAGAGGTAAGAGGTTTGAAAGAAGTATCATCATCCAGGCTAAACTCTCTTTTCCTAAAGAAATCCAGAACATCTCGAATAGTTGGTGGGTCGGTAAAATCAGAGGCATAGGTAGACCATTCATGCTTCATACTCTTATCAAAGCGCTCTGTTACAACCGTAGCTAAAAACTGTTCGAGGGTATTGCCATTACAGCGTTCGAGGCCCCTGAGGTGCATTTCCCAGGTTTCCCGCATACGTCGAAGACTCTTACGGTCATAGGTATAGTTGTCGTTAGCTAGAATAGCTTTGACGTGATGGGGATAGACTAGACGTGGGCGACCGTAGGCGTCCTCCAGAGATTGTAGAGCAGCCTTGTAGCCATCCTTGCCAGTAGACGCAAATTGTACAATACGTCTGGATTCCTCACTGGACATAGCTTTCAAGAGATGGCACGACTTTTCCTCATCGATGAGGCCGTGGCCATGTTTGTCGATAGCCGCGGTAAAAAGTAGTTTAAAATCAATCCAGTCGATAGGTTTTCCGGAGAATTTGGGAAGATCAAGGGTTAACTTAGAAGAGCTCTGGACAATAGGTTTCATATACACCTCGGAAGGAAGGTCATGACACTTATTAGATTTGTCAAACTCCTTCTGAGCTGTGGAAATTTGTTCATTGATGTCTTTCATTGTGGCAGATATTTCGCCACGGAGCCTACTAATTTCTCCATCAGATGAATAGAACAAAGAATCTTTTCTAAACTCAGAAATCTGTAATTTTAGTGTTTTAAACTCAGAAAGGATGACAGGTGAAGAAGGTGTTTCAAGGTCTAGGAGTGCAGACAAGGATTCTAGAATTACAAAACCAGTAGAGTAAATATGTACTTTTTCCATAAGAATCTTTAGCCTTTGAATGGAAGCATTGTTCTCTGAGCGGACAATTTCACCTTGAGCTACCTCTTCCTCAAGATTGAAGTCAGTCAGCTCACTGGACAGTTCTTCATACCTCTCTTGCAGGGTATCGAATAGTGAAGATAAGCGGGTGGCTTCCTCCAGTCGGTCTTTAACGTCTCCAGGGCGAATGGAGGCAAGCGGTGTGTCGAGCAGAGAACGAATCGCTGCGTCCATCCTTGTCAACTGTCCCTTCCGGCTAGTCCTCTTGGCACGGACCTTAGCCGGGTCCATTAGAGCTTGTATTTGCTTGATTTCCTCTTCCAAGGCAAGAGGCATTGTGGTAGAGTCCACGAAGAAACTAAGGTGAGGTAGAAGCGAGGTGAAGAGGTTAGGTACGAAGTGAAACGAAAATGGTTAGGTACGAAGTTGGTCAAAAAGGTTAGATACGAAGTTGACGAAAAGTTGATGAACGAAGTGAAGGTTGGTAAACAGTTGTTATGGTATGACAAAATGAGGGAGAGCTAGGTGAGGTTCGTCTTCCAAATTAGGGGTATCCGGCTCGAAGGACCAAAAATTATGTCGGGGCGTAACTCCCTACACAATAACAAATGCACTTAGAAGAGCGGTAGCTTCACAAATGCACTTAGTAGTGTTCGAAGGACCAGATCACTGAAGTGATCAAAAGTAAAGTTAACCTGAACAGGCTGATCAGTTAGTTATAGGTAATTAGAATAGACACAAGGTAACTTGATCTTTACAACAACTGACAAAAACAACAACTGAAAGAACGAGAATAAATAAACAAACTATAACTTGGAAACGGAGTTCCGAACATCGACGATTGACGAACATCGACGAAATACGACAGAAATAATAATTCAATAAGTGGGATAATGAAAGAAAATGATACTACAACAGGCGAATGAATAAGTAAATGGATAAGTGAAATAATGATAACAGTTATTTGATGGCTGCTTCTTGACATCAGGGAGGAAACCTTGAAGAGACTGCTCAGCTAGCCTGAACAATATAAAATATGCCAGAGTTTGTTGTTGTTGTTTTTTGTTGTTGTAATTTTCACTATCCAATACAGAGATAGTATTTATCTGTTTTCCCGAATAGTAGTAGTTGTTGGTATTTAGTATCCTGAAGTACCAGTGGTTCTAGATAACAAGCACTTAGATTCTAAAACAACAGCCGACCAGTTGACAACAAGCACACAGATTCTGAAGGGGAAAAAAAAAAACAGCCATGTTTTTAAAGTTACATCTGGTAAAGGGTTTCTATTCCATAGCAACCACTTGGCGCAGCTTTTCGCGACTTTATAAACTATTAATCCTACAACTTTTTTTGTAGTACCATAAGAATCTGAGAGATAGCCTAGAAAGCTGCATTTTTTTAGAAAAAGGAGGTCGCACGTGTGTTTAAAGGCATACGTACCAAGTATACAGATATATATAATGAGCGAGCGTAGCGAGCGAGACACTTACAGGGGTAAAAATGAAAAAATCGGGGATGTTTGTTTATTTATTTGTATTATGTATGGACGTACGTAAGGCATTTTTGTACTTTGACCCTCACGTTTTTGTGTTAGTTTGGTTGTCGACCCCGTCCCAAACTTCACTAAACAGAATCCTCCGTTTATCGATCAGTACCCGTATCACCCTAGAAATTGAATTGTTTACCTTTTTGAATTCTTTTGCGGGTGCAGTTAACACTTGAAAACTTAAGGGACTTCCATTTCTATTCGAGTTAGTGGCGGTGGTAAGTCAATGCGCTCTTTGTCATGGTTATGAGCTGTGCGCAACAGTATTTACTTGAAAATACATTGTCCACTAGACTACCGCTGAGGTAAGTCTGTGTAGGTGCATGTCCAGTTGTGTCAAAGCATTGTGTGTTACAACCACTACTTAGCTAAAGAATATCACAAAGAAAACTCGAGGTATGCGAAAATTTAAAAACTGGACCTTATTTTCAGTAACTTCAGTGTTAGAAGTCAAAATCATTCATATAAAAAATAGTATAGTTTTTAGGCTCGCTCGCCATTTGTGCTCAAGCACATCACTAGTATATCTGTCCAATCAGTTTGAGGTGAATATGTATATTTCATACCCACCTCCTAGGAGGTGGGTAAGTACACCGTCCAATCAAAATAAGAAATTCCTATGTAATAGTTAGAGCATAAGCGCGCATGCTCTAACTATTTTAGATCCCGTTTACGCATGCCCAGTTTCCACTAGCAACTTTGTTTATCAGCATTTTCGCAGAAATAGCTAAAGGCAAAAAATAGTGCACACTTACCAAATTAGTACACCTAGTAACAATATAGCAACGGGATCTAAAGCCTTACCCTAGCTTGAATTTGTACACAACTGATAGCTTATCACTTTACTGTGAACGTGCATAAGGAACACATGAGTTTGCATATGTACCACAAGCATCATGTGACCATCACTCAAGTGCAGGACTGAGTGATGATACTCTTGTGTTTTATTTAGGGGTCCAAGGTCGTATATCTACCAACTATATCAAAATGATCCAGATTTCCACCTGGTAAAGGGTCAGCTCTCTGATAATCAGTATATCAAGTAAGAACAAATTTTTTAATCACTGTAACAATGTGTGGTAACTATAACAACACTGTGGTAACTATAACAACACTGTGGTAACTATAACAACACTGTGGTAACTATAACAACACTGTGGTAACTATAACAACACTGTGGTAACTACAACAACACTGTGGTAACTACAACAACACTGGTAACTACAACAACACTGTGGTAACTATAACAACACTGGTAACTACAACAACACTGTGGTAACTACAACAACACTGGTAACTATAACAACACTGGTAACTATAACAACACTGTGGTAACTATAACAACACTGTGGTAACTATAACACTGTGGTAACTATAACAACACTGGTAACTATAACAACACTGGTAACTATAACACTGTGGTAACTATAACAACACTGTGGTAACTATAACAACACTGTGGTAACTATAACAACACTGTGGTAACTATAACAACACTGGTAACTACAACAACACTGGTAACTAACACTGTGGTAACTAACACTGGTAACTATAACAACACTGTGGTAACTATAACAACACTGGTAACTGTAACAACACTGTGGTAACTATAACAACACTGGTAACTATAACAATACTGTGGTAACTATAACAACACTGTGGTAACTATAACAACACTGGTAACTATAACAACACTGGTAACTATAACAACACTGGTAACTAACACTATGGTAACTATAACAACACTGGTAACTATAACAACACTGGTAACTATAACAACACTGGTAACTATAACAATACTGTGGTAACTATAACAACACTGTGGTAACTATAACAATGGTAACTATAACAACACTGGTAACTATAACAACACTGGTAACTATAACAACACTGGTAACTGTAACAACACTGGTAACTGTAACAACACTGTGGTAACTTTGGCTATAGGGCTTTGCTATCAAGCAAGTATTGTTTGTGTCCCCGTGGCAACAAGGGGTGGAGCCCGAGAGTACTGGATGCCTTGTGGTTTGGCTGTGTCCCTGTCTTCATAGCAGACTATTATGTTCCACCCCTTACCGGATTGGTTCCATGGCACCGCATCTCCGTGTCAATACCAGAGGAACAGGTACCATAAATTCACAGACATTTACTTCAGTAAGCCTATATAGTACTTATTACATGAGTCAGAGTGTGATATGGTGAAATATTTCATGAGCAAGCTAATTTATTTTCACAAGCCAAAGGCAGAGTGAAATAAAGCCTGAGAGTGAAATATCTAGCCATATTACTCTGAAGAGTGTAATAAGTGGTTTATTCCACACTAAATATCTTCACTGGAGTAGTTTTTTTGGTAACTCAAGGTGTAAAGTTTATCACACTCTGACTCCGTGTAATAAGTACTATATGTATATATATATTGGCTATTAAGTTAAAGCAAAGAACTACTGGTATTAGTTCCTTATTTCAGACGAGAATGACTGACTCATTGAAACATGTGATTACAGACACCAGTATCAATATAGCAGCTCTAATTCTCTTGTTGTTGGATGTGAACAGATTGGTTCCCTCAAGTCTATTTTAGTGGACATATCATTGGAGAAGTTGGCAGACATGCAGCATAACATAGCGCAGGTGAGATCATGTGATACCAGTTGTATGTATTTAAACTGTGTCACATGACCTGTAGATTCATCATCACCTGACGTGGCACACACCCCCTCGGCCTTATGATGCCTTCTATGGTGTGCTATTCCAACTCTGGCAAAGGCATCACGTGCACAGACCACGATCTCTTTTCATGAATTTTTAGTCACAGTTTTTGTCACGGTCTCTTCAGCTCAATCAAATATTTATTGGTTCATTGAATGGTAATTATCGTCAACGATTTTATTAATCAATTTGGAATGAATCGTCAAGGTGATAAATTAACCGGTCGAACCACAGAACCGTTTGTTGTCCGTTAATTATTTCCTAGCTAACCTACTAGAGTATTTGAGAGATTATGGAAGGTACTCTTTGGAAGTGGACTAATTACCTATCAGGTAGGAAACGATTTGTACCTTTAGGTAATTTATATGCTTACGAGGCGGTAATGAGGGTGAACAAGGAGAGAGGTAGCTACTGCTGCCGTTATTATTAGCCTCAGAGATAGAGTAAGTGACAACTGGGATGTACTAGCTAGATGGTGTTTGGGCTATGGTGGGCTGGTAACTCTTTCAATGAGAACAAGTGGTGTCCAGGTTGTTGGAAGTAGAGAAGAGTCTGGGGAATGATATTGGACATTTATATTGTTAATTCAATTCTTCACTAGTAAGACACTATGGAGGCAACTGGGATTATATTACCCATACAATACACACACAATACACATAATGAGCCTTTAGTAAGTCCTTACCTATTGTGTTTGCTTCATTGTGAAATTAGTTTGCTACAACAGTTGAGTTCTATTGTTCTGCACTGCCAGTTAGTGCATCACATGAGGCAGAGGATACTCTCCTTGAACTAACTGGTTTATACTGGTTATTAGCTGGGGATGCTGAAATTCAGAGAACGCTTTCAGCTCTCTTGGCTAGTGGTGTAAAAACCTGTGCATGTTTCTTGCCTACACTGAGTTACCTTGTAAACTGCCTTTTTAGTTCTTTTTGACTTTTTGTTGTATTGCTAAACATATTTGAAGTATGTGAAGTCTCTCTTTAGTAAGATGCGGTATTCATCATAGCTACCACTTGACTCCGCCCTACCTCACAATACACGTGCTATTAGCATTTACACTTTGAATATTAAGTGAGCACTGTCCAGTGAAGGATAGATGCAGATATACAAGCTGAACTATTAGTATTACCATGTTTCTGTTCCTTACCAGGTCAACAATTCAAAGAGTGTATTGTCTATCTTGCTCACCACACGATTGTAATGGTCGGAATGCATCATTAGTAAATCTGCTCACCCTTTACCTATTTTGATGCATCATTCACAGCTCAATTTATGTTTCCCGTGATCAATGCACACATACACACGCACATGTGCCCGCGCGCACACGCATGCACACACTGTGTAGGCTGGCAGCCTCGTTGGTTTGTCCTGGATGAAGGCTGTCTCTCCTACTACCTGTCTCCAGGGGAAGTCCATCTTGGATCTAGGGGAGCTCTCAAGGTCTCCTCTTGTGATATTTCAGGTAACACACACACACACACACACACACACTGTCTTATAATTTTAGATCTACAAATAATTATGGCACATATTTGGTCTATAATTATCTCATCTTTAGAGGTACAACCCCTCCGGCTTTCTCTCTGTATGTGTTACATGCAATGAAGGTTTCACCCAAAGAGAAAGACAATGGAGTGTCTGAGGCAGAGATTCCCTCTGCATGTATTTATGCTCCATTGTCTTATTCAGTGGGCGTGTCATGACATGCTGTACATGTAATTTCACATGTACACACACACATACATACACACATACATGCACACATACATTCACACATACATTTGCATACACACACATACATACATACACACATACATACAAGGACTCCTACAGTTTCAACATGTGTAATATTGTTTTGAGTAATGCCAGTAATGTGCTGACATCGGCACATCTGAGGTGGGAGATGCGTGTCATCCCAATATGGCATTATTGTGACTACAGCTGTCACACTATCCACTGAGAAGATTGGCTGGTTTTGTCACATGACTTCCTTGAGCTGGTCACATGTGTTGTGTTCAGATACATGTGCTCTGCTTGTGTAGTCTGGTAGGAAGTATTGTAGCATGCGCTGCTCTGCAATTAGTCCCTGAACTGCTTGGAAACTCCTCTCATTTCCCTTAGTGTATAGTGGTGGTGATAAGAAAGGCTGGAGGAGGAGGATACACTGAAGCTCTTGGACAGCTGGAATTCATTATAGTGCAAATAGTATTATGAGTTAGTTGGACTGGTTAGAAAATGCAGCTGCCTAGAAGTATATTTGAAGTTGTTTGTTATTTGTTGTTGTTTACTTTATACTGCATCATGTTTGTCCACTGTGTACACATTGTACCCATACCAGGACATGTTTACTCCAATTCACGCCATGGCAGTGTTTTAATAACACCCACATGTGAGTCATTTTTATCAGAAGGAACTTCTGTCAGTCAATATTGATGGCCTTGTGTGTGTGTGTGTGCGTGTGTGTGAGTACACACACATGAAGATCGCGTTGCCTTAAGCGCTGACTCGTCGCTTAATATATCAGACGAGATATATGAGATGCATGCATACACACTTGTATAGTCTTATTATGGAAGAAAAGTCTTACAATAAATACTTTTTTTCAAAATAAATAAATTTTCTTGTAATCTCTACTTCATTCTAGGATTGAGGAACATGTAGTTATAAAACTCAGTCTTACCAGTTCTAATATCTTATTATTCATTGCTGTCAATTCCAGTAGCCTGTATTCATTGAGTCAGTTGTGTAGCTCTCTCCTTTGTGAACTCTCTCAGCAACAAGCAGTCAGTCAGCCAATCAAATCATTTCAAAATGTGAAGTGCGCATTGATGGCCTTGTGTGCATTAACATTTAGAAATACTTAACCTCAAGCACAAATGCTGTTAATTTGAAGGAAGTGCTTCAGAGCACCTTCAAACACTTGAAAAGAAAAACTTCATTTTTGTACCAGCACATGGTGTATTCTAGTCTCCTTGTGTACCAGCACAGGGTGTAGTCTAGTCTCCTTGTGTACCAGCACAGGGTGTAGTCTAGTCTCCTTGTGTACCAGCACAGGGTGTAGTCTAGTCTCCTTGTGTACCAGCACAGGGTGTAGTCTAGTCTCCTTGTGTACCAGCACAAGGTGTAGTCTAGTCTCCTTGTGTACCAGCACAGGGTGTAGTCTAGTCTCCTTGTGTACCAGCACAGGGTGTAGTCTAGTCTCCTTGTGTACCAGCACAGGGTGTAGTCTAGTCTCCTTGTGTACCAGCATAGGGTGTATAGTCTCCTTGTGTACCAGCACAGGGTGTAGTCTAGTCTCCTGTGTACCAGCACATGGTGTAGTCTAGTCTCCTTGTGTACCAGCATAGGGTGTAGTCTAGTTCCTTGTGTACCAGCACAGAGTGTAGTCTAGTCTCCTTGTGTACCAGCACAGGGTGTAGTCTAGTCTCCTTGTGTGGTTGTGTTTGGTGAATGCACACAAGTGATGTGTTTGTGTGTTAGTTCATCCCAGTGACCATGAGTGTGTTTGTGTGTTAGTTCATCCTAGTGACCATGAGTGTGTTTGTGTGTTAGTTCATCCTAGTGACCATGAGTGTGTTTGTGTGTTAGTTCATCCCAGTGACCATGAGTGTGTTTGTGTGTTAGTTCATCCTAGTGACCATGAGTGTGTTTGTGTGTTAGTTCATCCTAGTGACCATGAGTGTGTTTGTGTGTTAGTTCATCCTAGTAACCATGAGTGTGTTTGTGTGTTAGTTCATCCCAGTGACCATGAGTGTGTTTGTGTGTTAGTTCATCCCAGTGACCATGAGTGTGTTTGTGTGTTAGTTCATCCCAGTGACCATGAGTGTGTTTGTGTGTTAGTTCATCCTAGTGACCATGAGTGTGTTTGTGTGTTAGTTCATCCTAGTGACCATGAGTGTGTTTGTGTGTTAGTTCATCCTAGTGACCATGAGTGTGTTTGTGTGTTAGTTCATCCTAGTGACCATGAGTGTGTTTGTGTGTTAGTTCATCCCAGTGATCATGAGTGTGTTTGTGTGTTAGTTCATTCTAGTGACCATGAGTGTGTTTGTGTGTTAGTTCTTCCTAGTGATCATGAGTGTGTTTGTGTGTTAGTTCATCCTAGTGACCATGAGTGTGTTTGTGTGTTAGTTCATCCTAGTGACCATGAGTGTGTTTGTGTGTTAGTTCATCCCAGTGATCAGGAGTGTGTTTGTGTGTTAGTTCATCCTAGTGACCATCAGCGTATGGATATCGTCATGCCAGGTGGGAGGCATATTTATCTGAGAGCAGCTTCCATGACTGAACGGCAGCAGTGGCTACTGGCACTGGGCGTGGCTAAACAAGGCGGAGTTTTGTCTGATTCTTCTGGTATGTGTGATTGTAATGTAGTTGACTGGTGAGGTGTGGGAGGGGGTGGGAAAGGATCGGCGAGGATGGGAGGGGGTGGGGCATTGATTTAGTAATGGGTTGGAAAAATGATTGTGCAAGAATGACTAGAAGGAGTCAAGATTAGAGATCACATGATCATCACATGACTATAGCATGGCTTCTGGCTTGAGTGTTTGAGCACAATGACTAATCTTTAACTTACCGATTTTCTCATTAACTTAACCTCTGCCCACCCATGTACCTTCACCTCTGAACCATTCCAGAGGTACAAACATGATGTGTGTTTGTCAACAATAACAAATGATAATGTGTTGTGTTGTTGTTGCAGATGAAACCAAGCATACAGTGGGTGTGGCTCTGGATAAGAAAGTGGATGAACTCCAGGCTAGCTGTCGGCTGTTGGTATCACAAGTAGCCTCCATCAAGTCACTGGCAGCCACGCCCACAAATACTGAGGCTGAGGTGGGTGGGGCTATCACTAGTATGACTTATAGATCAAAACGTAGTAGTAGTAGTAGTAGTAGTTATGTTAATAGAAAATGTTTTAACAGCCACTACGTGTTTAATTAAAACTTACCTGACGTTTCAACTTCTTGCCAGTGTGCTCTTCCTTCATGGGTCAAGAGGACTTCAAAAATATGTCGAAACATCGGGTTAAGTTTTAATTAAACATATATTGGGTGTTTGAACTGAGAAAATTTGCTATTATTATAATTATTTCAGCCAAGAATGCCCGAGTTAGTGATTATTTGGTTGGATATTGTTATGCTGTGAATGTCTTTGTTAATTGTGGAGTAGGTATTGTCTACTCTCTCTTCCCAAGTCTCTGAGACTTGCGACCATTTCCTGAGGATTCTGCACGAGTGCATGGACCTGTCGCTACAACAACCACTCACTCCAGTCACACCTCTCAAGCCACTCCCCTTAGAACAGCTGTATGCTCCAAAGAAAGGTAAATAAAGTATAAATTGTGGGGGGGGGCTAACAGGAAGGAAGTAGAAGTGGTAGCATTTCTAAATTAAAAATTGTAATATAAGAGAGAAATACACTAGGTTGTGTGGTAGTTCATCTGGACTTAAAAGTTAAAGAAGTACGTGTGTTGTTAAATATCTTGTTTGTTTGTTTGTTTGTTTGTTTGGGTATTTTAGGAGGAGGTTTATCTCCCACAACCAAACCTAAAGGATTCAGCGAATCTGAACTCTATCTGGAAAAACCTAAATCTCAAAAGAAAAACACGCCCACTTCAGACAAAGCCACACCCATCCATATGCAGTCCCTCCCCATTCACCTGGTGAAGTCACATGACTCGGAACGAAGTTTGAACAGAAGTTTGCCCATGGTCAAAGTTAGGACATCTGGATCAGGAGGACAGAATGAAGACAGAGTGAACACTGGCGGTTCCCATTCCAGAATGCTCACTAATTTGGATCCAAATTACAGGAATGAAGAGATGATAGCAAGTGCCACATTTGTTGGTCAAGAGAGTGTTCTTCAGGTATGTGTGTGTGTGTGTGTGTCATGTTAATTACAATCTCCTGTAATCGAGTTTATCAAATTTGGTTTATACTAACATGTAGTTTTGATGATCTTTACCACATAGGTGCTGCCGCATTCAGAAGGTGCAGATTCCAGTTTACTCAATGGAACTGAATTACCTACATATTCTGGATCCAATGTACCATATTCAAGTTCGAAACATTCTCGTTCTCATTCCACATCAGATTTCTATGTTACGCCCGTCTCATCCCCGCCTCCTTCCCCAGATGGACCACACCTCTCTAAAGAAAGGCGGGTCAAGCACCGGATAAAGGCACCAGATGCCGAGGATGGGCGGAGACATCAAACTTTCTTCTCGTCTCTGACAGTCAAGTTTGAAGATATGGAGCTGGAGGAAGAAGACGGAATTCCAACACAACCTTTCCTGCATCGATGCCAGATACTTCTCCCTTTCTTTGGTGAGGGAGGGTTCACTTTATGTGGGAATGAAGCAAGTGGCGTCACATATGATTTGAAGTACTAGACCATTGTACTGTAGAGCACTGCAAATATTCACATCAATTTATATCAGCACTGTTTGTGTTGCTTCAGAACTCCTTATTGACACCCCTCCCCCTCCTGTGTTTGTGTAATGTGGCAGTTAGGAACATTGTCTGTGACGTGTGTTACATGTGACGTGTGTTACATGTGACGTGTGTTACATGTGACGTGTGTTTACATGTGACGTGTTACATGTGACGTGTGTTACATGTGACGTGTGTTTACATGTGTGTTACATGTGTGTTACATGTGTCTGGTAGATATGTTGCATGGAACTGCGTTTGCTCCAGTGAAGGCAGACATTAATGGAAATATTAGAGTAAGTCAATTGGACGAGCTACTTAGTTTGTTGTTTAGTTTGTTGTTGTTATTGTTTTGAGATCAATGAATGAGTAAATACATAATGTGGTACGTTATTAATTTATATCATACGGACTCTCCCAGGGGTGGGTGTGTCCATAAGCTGAATATTTACAGGAGAGAGTGGGTACAAACTTCAACTTACTCAAAATGTTTCAATATATAGTCGGTATGAACAGAGAATACAGCTGTGGTTGTTTGTTGTTGTTGGTTGTTTGTTGTAGAAACTCTTGAATCGCTATGAACAGAATGCAGATGCCTACAAAACACTCCAGTCTATTGTGGACTTTGAACTCCAGGGTAACACTCATGCTGAGAAGAACTCTGCCACTGATGCCCTGCTATGGCTCAAAAGGTCAGGGTCTATTTGGTGATACTTTACCGGGCAGAGCTGCATGATGTTTAAACACTTAACCTTGTGTTGTGTGTGGAGCTTTGTCTATACGGACATTTAGTAACACTCGTAGTGTTGTCCTGTTGATTTATATACAGCTATGGAGTTTCTATGTCTTCATTGGGTGTCATTGTTTACATGTTGATACTGTTGTTGTTTGCGTGTTGATACTGTTGTTGTTTGTGTTGATACTGTTGTTGTTTGTGTTGATACTGTTGTTGTTTGTGTTGATACTGTTGTTGTTTGCATGTTGATACTGTTGTTGTTTACGTGTTGATACTGTTGTTGTTTGTGTTGATACTGTTGTTGTTTGTGTTGATACTGTTGTTGTTTGTGTTGATACTGTTGTTGTTTACGTGTTGATACTGTTGTTGTTTGTGTTGATACTGTTGTTGTTTGTGTTGATACTGTTGTTGTTTGCATGTTGATACTGTTGTTGTTTCCGTGTTGATACTGTTGTTGTTTGCATGTTGATACTGTTGTTGTTTACGTGTTGATACTGTTGTTGTTTACGTGTTGATACTGTTGTTGTTTGTGTTGATACTGTTGTTGTTTGCGTGTTGATACTGTTGTTGTTTCCGTGTTGATACTGTTGTTGTTTGCGTGTTGATACTGTTGTTGTGGTGTACATGTTTATATTGTTGTTGTTGTTTTTGTAGAGCCATGGAGTTTGTGTGTTACTTCATTGGTGAGGTTGCCGGAGGTGAGAAGAGTCTAGATGTAGCGGCAGGCAAGGCGTACGGTCTGTCTCTACGGCGACACCACAACTGGATAGTCAGGGGCGTGTTCAGTGTAAGCTCGAGGAAGTCTTCATATGCAGTTAGTTAGGAATAGTGAAGTGAAGTCATCGTAAAGCAACAAGTGCTATTGGATGGTCCTACTATATCTGTCATTATGATTGAGGTCATGTATTAGCTGAGGATGTCTGGTGGATGGATTGCGTGAATTGAATTGCATATCCTGAGCAATGGAAATGGTATCACTATTCCCAGCAGCTTTGTTTCAGTCAGTGAAGCACTAGAGTCTATTTGTTAATAGTAACACATTCCACACTGACTCCTCTTTAATAGAATGATTAACTGTATCACAGTGTTGCTAGCTGATCTTAACTTATTCTGATGTCTTGTGTACAGCTAGCCATGAAGGCAGTGCCTTACTACCAGGACTTGCTGAAGCTGCTGGGCTCACTGGGGACAGATGAAGGAGAGAGACAAGTGTTGCTGGACATGGCTGTGTTCTCTGCTAGCTTGGGAGAGCTGGTGGCCATTTTAAACGACTTCTATCAACTCCACAATTTAGAAAATGAACCGCAACTCTAACCTCATCCCTCTCTCTCTCTCTCTCTCCTCTAACTCCAGAACTTTTCTTCCTCATGGCATAGGACGTGTTCTGTTGTTCATCTTACATTAACATGGCTCTCTCTCTGTGTGTGTGTGTGTGTGTGTGTCTGTTTGGTGCAGGTTTCATGTGTGTATGTGTGTGCACATGTCACATGACTTGATTGTATTATCATTTTCTGATCATTCATTAACACATCAGTACTGTGCACAGTTTCTGGTGTTGAAGGTGTGAGCCTCTGTTGTTAGTCATGTCTGGTCTATCTCTGGTTGTGATCAGTGACATTGTATAGCACCTGAATGGAACAGAATGATCTACCACAACACAAAATAACCTCCCTAAACAGCCAAACTCTCTACAAGGGTCAGAAGGCTTGTTCCCAAGTGTTTGTCGAGTTTTCACTGTATCAGAAATCTTTCAATGAAAGTAGATTTGAACAGAAGAAACAACTACTTGTTCTGAGTGATGTTCAGGTTGTTTTTTTTCTTTTTAATGTGTTTCTCGTCCTGCCGGTGTTGCTGGTTGGGAGATTTAGTTGTTTTACAATACGTTTACACTCCCAAATTAATAATTACAAGTGAGGTGAAACTTAGAGCCAACTCTGCATCTAGTAGTCAGCCCCTCAAGTTGAAACTATGCTGTTGCTATGCTATCTTATTACTGTAGTCACTTTAAATATAATACAACATAAATAACAAATTTGAAGATGCAAATAACACAACAAAATAATTTGTAAATCCAATTTACGTCAATTAATAGTCACAAGAAAAAATTAATGAACACATAACGTGGGCGGGAACATGGGCGGGGCTTAGAAATGTATTAGAAACATTGGCTAAGGGACAGACTAGCTGATCAGTCTTCTTTAGCATCAGCTGCATTGTCATCAGGTGGGCTGAGAGGGGGCGGGGCAGTGAGAGGTGCGTTAGAAGAAGAGGAGGTACCAGCTGTAAGGTAACCCGCCACACCGGTTGGACCAGTCAGGTAGCCAGCCACGGTGTTGTCGCTAAGGAAGAGGTCATGTTTCTGGTCCTTGTACACCTTCCACACCGATGACTTCTCCAACATCTCGGTAATCTACGCACAAACAAATATAAAATGAAAGATAACAGAGACATCAATCAATCTCAACACAAAATGAAGGAATTTCTCATGTAGTATGTTATAAACCACAAACTTTACTTCAAATGAAATAATGTAAGTGTGACATAAATTTAACAAGAACACATTAGCACTCTCTCTCTCTCCCTCCCTCTGACTGACCTTCTCTCCGTAGGCCAGGTCTTTGGCCATGGCTTTGAGAGACTCGGCAATGAGAGCTTTAGTGGCAGAAGGCTTGTCACACTCCACAAGCGGCGCCTCAAGCAGTGTCAGTAGGTAAGGGACAAGCTCACCATTGACAGCCTGCAAGGAGAGAAGACAAACAGCATGAAGCAGTGACACACACACACACACACACACACACAGGAGTTCTAACTACTCCACCACTCCAAACAGCATGAAGCAGTGACACACACACACACACACAGGCGTTCTAACTACTCCACCACTTCAAACAGAATCAACGAAACACTCCTTCTAGACAAAATGCAACTGACTGGAAGTTGAGTGACTATCTTTTAGACTACGCCCTCCTATTAGACCACACCCACTTGTTCAACTAGTTCCGGTATCATGAGGTCGTAGAGTTTCTTGATAGCTTCTGCAGCAGTGTGCACTACATCTCTTCTCTTCTTCATGGCATAGATCAGGGGAATCACAGTATCACACTTGGACATAGTGCGAACACACACCTACAAACAACAACAACAACGAAAACAACAACAATGTTGGCATGTGATTACGTGTGATTTATTGGCATAACAACGACCCAGGTTGGTAGTCCAGATTGACCAACCACCCCTTACCTACTAACTATCAATCAACTACCCTTTACCTACCTCACCATCGACCGTCTACCCTTTACCTACCTCACCATCGACCGTCTACCCTTTACCTACCTCACTATCGACTGCCCACCCTTTACCTACCCCACCATCGACTGTCCACCCTTTACCTACCTCACCGTCAACTGTCCACCCTTTACCTACCTCACCATCGACCATTTACCTACCTCACTATCGGCTAGGACACACACAACTTGTAGACACGCCTTCGGAATAGCCTCGTTACTAGCCTTCATTCTCGCCAGGATACGAGGAATGTGGCCCAGAGGGGGCACCTGCGAGAGAGAGAGGGAGGTGTGAATTGAACGTGAATGATCGGGTATGAAGATCACTTACCTGGTCCGCCAAGGTCTTGTGGGCGGTGAACAAACACATGCACGCCGTTGTCACTGTCTCAAGCTCCTCCCCCTGAAATAAAAATAAATAAATAACCCTTTACCAATTTCACAATATCTCGACTTCATTCTACAATACTTATTTCACACACCCACTTTACACATGTGTACCCATTCCATACTAGTGCCACGCCCACTTTATATCAGAACATGTGTACCCATTCCATACTAGTACCACACCCCTCTCCTCCCCCTCACATCAGGTGACGAGGCCTGTATGAGCTGACTGAACTTCTCCAGTAAGGCGATGAGGAACTCTTTAGGTTTGCGCAACACCCACGTAGGCTGTGCGATAAACAGACGCAGAAAGACCCCGCCCACCACCACCTCACCCTGGACCTGGGAGTACACCACCGCAAAGTCCTCCGGCAGCTGCAAAACAAACACACAAATAAACATCAACCACCAGACCTAATGTTGCCAACTGATTGTCTCCAAGGTGATTGTCTCCAAGGTGATTGTCTCCAAGGTGATGCTAATTGATCTAACATTGTATCATCACCCTCACCTTCCAGAGAATTTCTGGCTCCTCCTTCTGCTTTCTGAAGAAACTATTATACAACATTACAAATCAACAATTATTATGGAATCATGGCACTACTGGGTGTGGTTAAAGCAGTGCTGATGGTTGCTATGGTGTGACCAGCCAACATGATAATGTGCTTTGTGATGATGATGGGCGTGGCAGCCAATGATGGGTGGGTGTGTCATAACATGTTTGTGGGTGTGGCTTACTCTAGGGTCATCTTTGCAACAACTCCAGAAACCTTCTCTCTGGCCTCATCGTTCCAAATCAGCTCAGGGTTTTCCTGGGAATCTGGCGGCAAACAGAAAGTTGTACACAATTAATAAAAGCAGGGGGGGGGGATGGCAGTTTACTATAATTACAACACAGAGGGGGCTCCATTAAAGGCAGGTCAAAGGAGAGCATTTGCCTCTCCCCTCAGTGACATGGTGACTGTGCAAGGAGTCGGCCTACATAGTGTTGCGCGTCTTCTGTACTTCAGCTAGTGTCTCTATGCAACACACTGTCTCCGTGCAACACACTGTCTCTATGCAACACACTGTCTCCATGCAACACACTGTCTCCATGCAACACACTGTCTCCATGCAACACACTGTCTCCATGCAACACACTGTCTCCATGCAACACACTGTCTCCATGCAACACACTGTCTCTATGCCACACACTGTCTCCATGCAACACACTGTCTCCATGCAACACACTGTCTCCATGCAACACACTGTCTCCATGCAACACACTGTCTCCATGCAACACACTGTCTCCATGCAACACACTGTCTCCATGCAACACACTGTCTCCATGCAACACACTGTCTCCATGCAACACACTGTCTCTATGCCACACACTGTGTCTCTAGTTAACTACTGCTCCTCCTAACTTCTAAGAGAGGAAGTGTTTATTCCTCCAAGATTTGTTTCCTGGATGAAGTCCTGCACACTTGTACAAAGATAATGAACTATTAGCTCATGGGGTCCTACAGAAAGGTCTGACTGAGCATGCCCAGTAGTACACTTACTCTCAAACATGTGCACGGATGCCTCGGAGTTGTCTCTCATGGCGTCCATGAAGATGAGCGGCAGAAACTTGGAGAGGACAATGCGCACTTTCGGACCCACCAGCTTGTCTGTGATCATCTTAGCCAGCAGAGAGGCAGTCTCCTCCCTCACAGTGGGGTCTTGGGAATTACAGAACATGTTCAGCAAGTAGATGAGAGCTCCTACACACACACACACACACACACACACAGGGATTGATACGTCAGTGGTACATGGTGGAGCTATAGAGTTCAGATGTATGTACACATCTGCTGCAACTATCCAAACAGAGTAACCAAAACACGAGACATTAAAACCATCCTAACACAGATAAGAGAGTGGGAGGAGCTTCATTTGGTAAGGGAAAGAGAAATTTCACGGTCCCTCCCACCTCCCCCCCTCCTGCATCAAACAGACAACACAACTTGAAGTCAGTCAGACTAGAGAAGACAGACACACTCCAGACTGAACTACTATAAGGGAGTAGTCTAGATACACTAGTGGGTCGTAGACCCTGCCGATAACTGGTGCACTCTGACCTTTCTGAATGCTCTCCTTCACTATCTGAGTGTGCGAAGTTAACGCCTGGAACACTTCCAACACCAGCTCCTGAGCTGTAACCATGACAACACACATGTCAACAAGGGCAGGTGTCATGTGACATGCATGTGACTCACAAGTGGGAAGCATGTAGAGGACAAGGAGAAGGTACTGGAGGACATTGGCATCTGATATGTTAGAGACACACTTCTTGTTCCCAGTGACGACTGATATCACCTAGCAACAAACAGGAAACAAATGACAAGTTAATAAATAGTATCACACACACGCACACGCATACACACACTCACACATACACACTCACACACACATACACACACGAGACTTCCCTTCTTGTACCGTGCAAGAAACAACAAGATGATTTAAAAAAGCTAAAGCCAGCTAAGCTGAAGTGCGTAATAAAGTCTGTGCTCCTTTAGTCTTGCTATTTGAAACATTTCACCTTTAATTTTTTTCTGAACTTTATCTGTCCACTCAACTGAAATACACTCAGAGTTGAACTAACTCCTCCATCTTCAACTTCTAATCCCAACAACTCACACTTCTTAAATATAGTAACAATCAATAATAATAACAATAATAATAATAATAATAATAATAATAATAATAATAATAATAATAATAATAATATCAACTATGCACACACACACACACACACACACACACACACACACACACACACCTTAAGAGCCAAATGTTGTGCCTTGGCTGCTCCTTGTACTGCTAGCAGAGAGAAGAGTAGTTTGAAGTGTCCAATGCACTGCATCTCCACGCCCGGGTTGTTGTGGATGACGTTGTACAGAGACTCCAGACTCATCTCCACCTGCTTGAGTCTGTCTGCATGCTGGCCTTGCTTGCTGGTGTCCACATCAGATGCTGTCATCTTGATCAAGGAGTGGAGGTACTGGGCATTGGACCCAATGAAGTCCAACAGACTGTTAGCAAATCCCTTGGCATTCTGACAGAGAGAGAGAGAGAGGAGATACACCAAACACACACATCAAGTCTTGAAATGAACACCTACAATAATAACTAGAATGGTACCCACTAACTTCTTGTACATTCATAACATAACACAGAGGGAAACGAAGACAACCACTACCACATCTCTAATCTTCAGTCTCCATAACTTATCCTCTATTCACTAGATATATCTCTGCCGTCTAAACTCACACAATTATTATCAGTTGGTGAAGCTCAAGTTACTTATGACATCACAAAAGATATCCTCCACACAACATAACATCACTTCTTTTAACAATGTACATTGGTATCGCTACTACACTGCTATTCTTACAATCAAATGCAACTATGTTTCTAAATGTGATGACACCTTACCTCGAGGACAAAGGTCGGCTGGTCGTTGTACACTCTGACGTAGACTTCTCCTATGACAAGCTCGTCCTTCAGAGCTGAGTACACAAAACTCTCACCAAACGTGAGGTCATCACTCTCTCCCTACACACACACACACACACAGTGTGATTATTCTAATAACTGCTGCAACAATTAGCTGTGATAACTAGTCTGAAATCTAAAGTATTTAAACCCTCCCTCCATTTTGCCTGAATAGAAAGCAATATCACAACATCACAAGTAAACAGTCTGTCTAGGTAGAAACTACCGCCATCTTCCAAGGAACATTAGCCCCACCCACACACAGCCCCGCCTCCTTACAGTTCTGATCATGGCCTGCTGTTGTTCCTCCAGGTACTTGGTGAGCTCTGCTCTAGTTCTGTTGTCCCAGATTAGGTAAGGGTTCTCAGTGTTGCTGTTTAACAACTTCAACAACTAGTAACAAAAACAACAAACACAACAATATCAGATTAGGTAAGGGGTTCTCAGTGTTGCTGTTTAACAACTTCAACAACTAGTAACAAAAACAACAAACACAACAATATCAGATTAGGTAAGGGGTTCTCAGTGTTGCTGTTTAACAACTTCAACAACTAGTAACATAAACAAACACTACAATATCAGATTAGGTAAGGGGTTCTCAGTGTTGCTGTTTAACAACTTCAACAACTAGTAACACAAACAAACACTACAATATCAGATTAGGTAAGGGGTTCTCAGTGTTGCTGTTTAACAACTTCAACAACTAGTAACATAACAACAAACACTACAATATCAGATTAGGTAAGGGGTTCTCAGTGTTGCTGTTTAACAACTTCAACAACTAGTAACACTAACAAACACTACAATATCAGATTAGGTAAGGGGTTCTCAGCGTTGCTGTTTAACAACTTCAACAACTAGTAACATAAACAAACACTACAATATCAGATTAGGTAAGGGGTTCTCAGTGTTGCTGTTCAACAACTTCAACAACTAGTAACATAAACAAACACAACAATATCAGATTAGGTAAGGGGTTCTCAGTGTTGCTGTTCAACAACTTCAACAACTAGTAACATAAACAAACACTACAATATCAGATTAGGTAAGGGGTTCTCAGTGTTGCTGTTCAACAACTTCAACAACTAGTAACATAAACAAACACTACAATATCAGATTAGGTAAGGGGTTCTCAGTGTTGCTGTTCAACAACTTCAACAACTAGTAACATAAACAAACACTACAATATCAGATTAGGTAAGGGGTTCTCAGTGTTGCTGTTTAACAACTTCAACTAGTAACATAAACAAACACTGCAATATCAGATTAGGTAAGGGGTTATCAGTGTTGCTGTTTAACAACTTCAACAACTAGTAACATTAACAAACACTACAATATCAGATTAGGTAAGGGGTTCTCAGTGTTGCTGTTTAACAACTTCAACAACTAGTAACATAAACAACAAACACTACAATATCAGATTAGGTAAGGGGTTCTCAGTGTTGCTGTTTAACAACTTCAACACACTAGTAACATAAACAAACACTACAATATCAGATTAGGTAAGGGGTTCTCAGTGTTGCTGTTTAACAACTTCAACAACTAGTAACATAAACAACAAACACTACAATATCAGATTAGGTAAGGGGTTCTCAGTGTTGCTGTTTAACAACTTCAACAACTAGTAACACAAACAAACACTACAATATCAGATTAGGTAAGGGGTTCTCAGTGTTGCTGTTTAACAACTTCAACAACTAGTAACATCAACAAACACTACAATATCAGATTAGGTAAGGGGTTCTCAGTGTTGCTGTTTAACAACTTCAACAACTAGTAACATTAACAAACACTACAATATCAGATTAGGTAAAGGGTTCTCAGTGTTGCTGTTTAACAACTTCAACAACTAGTAACATAAACAAACACTACAATATCAGATTAGGTAAGGAATTCTCAGTGTTGCTGTTTAACAACTTCAACAACTAGTAACATCAACAAACACTACAATATCAGATTAGGTAAGGGGTTCTCAGTGTTGCTGTTCAACAACTTCAACAACTAGTAACATAAACAAACACTACAATATCAGATTAGGTAAGGGGTTCTCAGCGTTGCTGTTTAACAACTTCAACAACTAGTAACATTAACAAACACTACAATATCAGATTAGGTAAAGGGTTCTCAGTGTTGCTGTTTAACAACTTCAACAACTAGTAACATAAACAAACACTACAATATCAGATTAGGTAAGGGGTTCTCAGTGTTGCTGTTTAACAACTTCAACACTAGTAACATAAACAAACACTACAATATCAGATTAGGTAAGGGGTTCTCAGTGTTGCTGTTTAACAACTTCAACAACTAGTAACATTAACAAACACTACAATATCAGATTAGGTAAAGGGGTTCTCAGTGTTGCTGTTTAACAACTTCAACAACTAGTAACATAAACAAACACTACAATATCAGATTAGGTAAGGGGTTCTCAGTGTTGCTGTTTAACAACTTCAACAACTAGTAACATAAACAAACACAACAATATCAGATTAGGTAAGGGGTTCTCAGTGTTGCTGTTTCAACAACTTCAACAACTAGTAACATAAACAAACACAACAATATCAGATTAGGTAAGGGGTTCTCAGTGTTGCTGTTTAACAACTTCAACAACTAGTAACATAAACAAACACTACAATATCAGATTAGGTAAGGGGTTCTCAGTGTTGCTGTTTAACAACTTCAACAACTAGTAACATAAACAAACACTACAATATCAGATTAGGTAAGGGGTTCTCAGCGTTGCTGTTTAACAACTTCAACAACTAGTAACATAAACAAACACAACAATATCTGCTTAAAAACAACAAGTGGAAAAATACAACTATTTCCATTTCAATTCTTAGTCGCATGAACTGTATGTATGTGTGTGCATTGCATAGTAAGTCCAGTACCTCGTTGGGTGTGTTCTTGGAGATGGCTTTGGTTAGGTAAGGGGTGAACAAGGCACGGACCACATTCTGTACAGTAGAGTTCTCTGGAGTAGCTTCATCAGTACCAACTAACACACACACACACACACATACATACACATTGACAATCAGCAACACACACATAATGCGGCAATTTACTTGAGCATAAATATTTCAAAAGTGTGAGAATGTATCACCCACGACCAGCTAGCACTAGAAACATCAGTCAGTATTGATATTCCTCTCAACACTTGAGATGGTAGTAACACAACGACAGAAACAGAGAACTTCATTGGCTATCCACGACGACCACCCAACCACACCCGCTCACTTTTGAACCCGCACAGCTTGGCGATGGCTATGATGGACAGTCTGGCCAAGTTATTGGCGACCTCCTGCTGATTGGTCGCATCACTAGTCTCGACTCCGCCCTCATCCAGCGTATAATCATACTGAAACACGTATAGAATCAAGTGCCAGAGAACGCCAGCGTGGAGCAGGTTGGTCTGCAGCCATGGGTCCCTGGCAAAGGCAGCTACTGTCTGGGCAGCGACACAGTTCAGACGAGGCAGATTCTGCAGGGGGAGGGGCAGAAGAAGGTGATAGAGGCAAAGGGAGAGGAAGGAGGGAGGGGCCAAGGGAGAGGAAGGTGGGAGGGGCAAAGGGAGGGGCAGGGGGAGGTGGGAGGGGCAAGGGGAGGAAGGAAGAGGAACACAAGGATGTTACACAGTCCATACTGTGCCAGGCAGTCTACTATTAGAGTCCTACTTGAACCATCGTCCATCATGTGACGTGCCTGTGACACGCCTCCTCACCTTGTAGTAGAGAACTCTGCAGATATCTTTAACGATGGCAGGAACCTCAACAATGGCTTCCCGGCAACCCTCAAACTGGGCGGAGACTCGATAGCAGCGACATATGTGTGTGCAGACGTCCACTGCCATGTCATCCGACTTGCTGGAGTGAGACAAGACGTTGACGCAGCGAGAGAAACCACCTTGAAGTGCCTGAAGGAAGAAACACACGCACACACTCATATACCAGAGCACTCGTGTGAGAGTATTCACGACTCTCTCACTGATAGCTGGACTCATAGAGTCATGGAAGATACCATGTAAGACAATGTTGTTCTCCATGGCAACAGAACTGTGAACAATTAGCGACCAGTCTTTCAGTTCACAAGTCAGAGGTTGCTTGCTTTAAGAGGTAACAAAACAATACATTTTTTATTGGAAGGGACTAGCATAACGTCCACTAAACAGAGGTAGTTTGCTCATTAGAGAGTTCACTATCAGAGGCTCCATCACATATTCTAATAAATGTGTATATATGTGTGTGCGCATGAGCTCCACCTATGCAAGTGATAGACTACACTAATTGAATCAAACCTGTCACTCACCCAATCTACTCCACCTCTCACTAATACCCCGTTCCCACTAATAACTCATCACCGAGATCCCGTTCCTACATGCCACGCCCACCTATTACTGATACACCAAGATCCCGTTCCTACTTGCCACGCCCACCTATAATGAAACCCACCGAGATCCTGTTCCTACGTGCCCCGCCCACCTACTACTGAAACCCACCGAGATCCCATTCCTACGTGCCCCGCCCACCTACTACTGAAACCCACCGAGATCCCATTCCTACGTGCCCCGCCCACCTACTACTGAAACCCACGAGATCCCATTCCTACGTGCCCCTCCCACCTATACTGAAACACACCGAGATCCCATTCCACGTTCCCACCCACCTACTACTGAATCCCACCGAGATCCCATTCCTACGTGCCCCACCCACCTACTACTGAATCCCACCGAGATCCCATTCCTACGTGCCCCACCCACCTACTACTGAATCCCACCGAGATCACATTCCTACGTGCCACGCCCACCTACTACTGAAACCCACCGAGATCCCATTCCGACGTACCCCGCCCACCTACTACTGAAACCCACCGAGATCCCTTCCTACGTGCCCCGCCCACCTACTACTGAAACCCACCGAGATCCCATTCCTACGTGCCCCGCCCACCTACTACTGAAACCCACCGAGATCCCGCTGTCTCTCCTCAGCTCCTCTGCGTTGAGAGAGCTGGTGTTCATCGTGTGGAACGCCACCTCACTGGCTGCTGTCAAGATGGCCGCCGACTTGGAGAATAGATCATCGTCGTTGGATTCTCTCTCTATTGTTGTAATCAACATCGGGTAACCCGCGTACTTGTACGGACGAAGAACTGCACACATACACACACGCATAATGCTGGGTCTACATGTACTGAGCATGCTCAGTTAGCAGTCATGTGATCCACTCACCATCAGCATATCTCTTGAAGAGAATGGACTGTGTTTGAAGCAACAGGACGATGCGGTGAGGGTCCGGACCTTCTGAACGCTTAGCAGACTTGGAGCAGAGAAACTCATAGGCCTTGTTCACCTCTTCAAATATAGTCTGCACATGAACAGACACACATGTTCTATCAACACTCTCCCAAACCACACCCTTCACCACTTCACAACACCGTAAGAACCTCTTCTCAACCCAGCAGGGTAGCCATATCCTCCAGGAACCCCTAACTGAATTAATTGTGTGTCCATAAGATAAGGTAATGAGCTCTAACAGAATTTCTCATCACCATGCAGTTCAAATAAAAGTGTGAAAGAGATTCCCTCTACAGATCACAGACTAACTCAGACACCTCTCCTCATACCACACTCACCATCCAATACTTCACTCTCCATCACTTACCCTTCCATCTGGGTTCTTGTCAGGATGGTACTTCTGTGCCATCTTGAAATACGCCTTCCTGACCACAGCTTCCTCATGTCTGTACACACACACACACATGGAGAGAGTTTAGTTACCATCACTATGACTACTACCTATCACTCATACCACACGTTTGTCAAGCCTTGCCCACCCACAGCTCCACTCACCCACAAGGCCCACCCAACCATAAGCTCCACCCACCTACTCACCCTCCCACTCCTGTCTTGAGTCCCAGAGTCTCATAGGCTTGGTCCAGAGACATCTCTGGAGGCTTCTTGTCCACCTCCTTCTTCCATTCCTCGAGCACATCTTTCAACAACTTCACCTGGACAACACAACATCACAAACAGCTAACAACACACTACACACACACAGTCTGTCCACACACATGATAGCCTGCCTACGTCCCTGGCTGCACTCAGCCCCACCCCTCTTCCTGCCTGCTCTCAGCCCCGCCCCTCCTCCTGCCTGCACTCAGCCCCGCCCCTACTCCTGCCAGCTCTCAGTCCCGCCCCTCCTCCTGCCTGCTCTCAGCCCCGCCCCTCCTCCTGCCTGCACTCAGCCCCACCCCTCCTGACTCACAGGTTCCTTGATGGGCCATTCAGGAAACTGCTGTTGGTCACAGAGATGCCTGAGGTAGTAGATGTTACAGAACAGCTCATATTCCAACTGAGGATACTGGATGACTGGCATAGCGCAATACTGGGGACACACACACATACATACATACACACATACATATATACATACACACATACATACATACATATATACATGGATGGAGGAGGATGTGTGTGACAAAAAATTAATTAATCAGTGATTCTATTTCAAAAATAGCACGTAATGAAACGTTTAGTCCAATGGCTGTCTCTGTCTCATGCAAACACACGTGTCTCAGACCAGGCTACAGTAAGATAGCTCACAGAGAACCTCCTGGCACTCCAATGGCTGCCTCTGTCTCATGCAAGCACACGTGTCTCAGACCAGGCTACAGTAAGATAGCTCACAGAGAACCTCCTGGCAGTCCAATGGCTGCCTCTGTCTCATGCAAGCACACGTGTCTCAGACCAGACTACAGTAAGATAGCTCACAGAGAACCTCCTGGCAGTCCAATGGCTGCCTCTGTCTCATGCAGGCACACGTGTCTCAGACCAGGCTACAGTAAGATAGCTCACAGAGAACCTCCTGGCAGTCCAATGGCTGCCTCTGTCTCATGCAGGCACACGTGTCTCAGACCAGGCTACAGTAAGATAGCTCACAGAGAACCTCCTGGCACTCCAATGGCTGCCTCTGTCTCATGCAGGCACACGTGTCTCAGACCAGGCTACAGTAAGATAGCTCACAGAGAACCTCCTGGCAGTCCAATGGCTGCCTCTGTCTCATGCAAGCACACGTGTCTCAGACCAGGCTACAGTAAGATAGCTCACAGAGAACCTCCTGGCAGTCCAATGGCTGCCTCTGTCTCATGCAAGCACACGTGTCTCAGACCAGGCTACAGTAAGATAGCTCACAGAGAACCTCCTGGCAGTCCAATGGCTGCCTCCTGGCAGTCCAAAGCACACGTGTCTCAGACCAGGCTACAGTAAGATAGCTCACAGAGAACCTCCTGGCAGTCCAATGGCTGCCTCTGTCTCATGCAGCACACGTGTCTCAGACCAGGCTACAGTAAGATAGCTCACAGAGAACCTCCTGGCAGTCCAATGGCTGCCTCTGTCTCATGCAAGCACACGTGTCTCAGACCAGGCTACAGTAAGATAGCTCACAGAGAACCTCCTGGCAGTCCAATGGCTGCCTCTGTCTCATGCAAGCACACGTGTCTCAGACCAGACTACAGTAAGATAGCTCACAGAGAACCTCCTGGCAGTCCAATGGCTGCCTCTGTCTCATGCAGGCACACGTGTCTCAGACCAGGCTACAGTAAGATAGCTCACAGAGAACCTCCTGGCAAAGTCAAACACTTTCCATTACATTCAAATGAAGGACTCCACAACTTCATCCATTTCTCTCACAATGTTAGCAGCAAATAGTCAGATAGGACAAAGGAGTAACTGCTACTTCTCATGCTATGACCACACCTTACCCATCAGGACTGACCTGGTAAGTCGCTCTGGTGTTGCTAAGCAGCCTAGGTGTGAAGTCGGAGATGTGGGCGGCTATCTTCTGTATCATGAGCTGTCTCATCTCGCTGCTCCAGATGGCCTCAGGCGTGTCAAACTCCCCCAGGAACGTCTCACTGAACTTATCAGCACCTGGACGCACAGGAAGCATCGAGTGATCAGCCACACCCACTACTATAACTTCCTGTTCACTACTTTATGCAGTGCTGGTCACTTCATCTACTCACTCCTATCCAGCAACTAGAAAGGTTCACTAGCTCAGGTAAAGTAGGTAAAGTACCGACTAGTCCATATGTTGCCCACCAAACACTCCCACCATCTCACCATAGTTCTCCAGGAAACACACCATCGCCTCAGGCATTAGCTGACCCAGGATACTCCGCTGCATGATATCCGACGTCGCTTGCTACACACACACACGCACACACATACACACAGGATAACTAAAGTATTCTTCAAACTGAACACCCTCACTCTAACACTAATAGCACTTCACATGACTGAACACATGGTATATATATATCATCCCCATAGCAACACCCATCACCATAGCAACTCACATCGTCGGGTCTGAAGCTCTGCTTGGTGTGAGCATACTTCAAGAACTTGGCAATGGGCAGGATATTGAAGCCGGTGTACATCATGATGAAGAAGAAGGCTCCGGTCTGGAAGAACCTCGGCAACAGAGGATTGTCCTCCATGACGTCATTCAGTAGGGTCACCACCTTCTCCACCAAGGAGGGGTCAAAGGTCAGCAGCAGCTGGACCACATGTGGAATGACGTTAGCTTCAGAGAGCATGCGTTTGGCGCGAGGAAGTGGGCGGATCACAGCGTTGTCAACATCCCTGCAGAGAAGATGGAGAGAAGACAGGAACAAGAGAGAGAGAGAGAGTGAGAGGTCAGGAATACTATGTCAGGAGTTTGGGAGGAAGGCCAGGACAGTATTCACACAAGGCAAAGCGGAGCTTGGAAAAACCTTCTCCCCCTCCAATCCCTACAAGTCCTTCAGTTTTGATTTCACAGCATGCCAGTAACATGGTTGTGTTGTGCACACACTGTCAGTAGTTAGCACTGGGTGGCCGGTTGCACTGGGTGGCCTCCGGTTGCACTGGGTGGCCGGTTGCACTGGGTGGCTTGTGGCTACACAGAATGTGTGTGTGTGTACTCTACTCTCATTGCTCATAGCAAATCTAAGAGAGGTTGTTGTTGTTGTTGTTGTTGTTGTTGTTGTTGTTGTTGTTGTTTTGCCCCTTCTAAACTTATTTTCTGAGAGCAGCCTGAAAGGTGGATATAAGGAGAGCTCTAAATAAAGGATGTTCTAAAACAGAGCGTGATTTAAAATGGAGGAGCAGAGGGCTCTGGAATTCTAATTCTCCTCAACATGTGAGGGACATGAAGATGTTATATCACGCCATCACTACAGACACACACACCTGGTGGGGTAGAACTTGCAGATCCTGATGAACATGTTGAGAATGAGAGCAGCCAGTTCAGACTCGTTGAGGAGAGAAGTGCCAGTGGCAACAAGAGCCCACTTGAGTTGAGCAATGTTGTCCAGTGTCTTCCACCCCTCCATGCCCGGGGCCCAGCACCGTGTCTTGTTGTGGATGGCACCTTCATGGAACTGCTCCTTCATCTAACACCACATGCACTATATCTCACTCACTAGCACTAACTCATCTCACACCACATGCACTATATCTCACTCACTAGCTCTAACTCATCTCACACCACATGCACTATATCTCACTCACTAGCACTAACTCATCTCACACCACATGCACTATATCTCACTCACTAGCTCTAACTCATCTCACACCACATGCACTATATCTCACTGACTAGCACTAGAATAGACTGTGTAGTTAAGAGAAATCAACACACAAATGTCGGATGATATGAATACCAGTAGTAACTGATCAAGACCACACACTGACTGACAGACTGACTGACAGACACGCCTCCTGGGGGAGGAATGTCAATGTCGACAACACACCTCCTTGAAGCTGTAAGGTCCTTCCTTCTCCTTGGACTTGTTGCTGTAGTACCATTCTCTCTCAGTGTCCCTAGCCTGGTCTGGGGAAGCCTCAATGGCCACAGTCTGTAGAGGGACATACGCTCTGTTGGTATGGAGGTGGGCCATTGCCATGAGGTCCACTAGAATCCTGCCTCCATTAGAGTCCAGGAACATCTTCACGTTCTTCTTGTGGTACAGAAGTTTATCAATGAACATCAGCAGACGATCTCGTTCAGTCTTGTCAATGCACTGCGCCAGAGAATGGATGTTATAATTGATGCACAATTGCAGCTCAAGGCTACACACATATGCAGCTCAAGGCTACACACATATGCAGCTCAAGGCTACACACATATGCAGCTCAAGGCTACACACAAATGCAGCTCAAGGCTACACACATATGCAGCTCAAGGCTACACACATATGCAGCTCAAGCTCAAGGCTACACACATATGCAGCTCAAGGCTACACACAAATGCAGCTCAAGGCTACACACAAATGCAGCTCAAGGCTCACAACACATATGCAGCTCAAGGTACACACATAGCAGCTCAAGGCTACACACATATGCAGCTCAAGGCTACACACATATGCAGCCAGGCTACACACATATGCAGCTCAAGGCTACACACAAAATGCAGCTCAAGCACACATCTGCAGCTCAAGGCTACAACATGTGCAGCTCAAGGCTACACACAAATGCAGCTGAAGCAAGCTCAAGCTACACACTATGCAGCTCAAGGCACACACATATGCAGCTCAAGGGACTACACACAAATGCAGCTCAAAGGCTACACACATATGCAGCTCAAGGCTACACACATATGCAGTCAAGGCTACACACCACACAAATGCAGCTCAAGGCTACACACATATGCAGCTCAAGGCTACACACATATGCAGCTCAAGGCTACACACAAATGCAGCTCAAGGCTACACACAAATGCAGCTCAAGGCTACACACATATGCAGCTCAAGGCTACACACATGTGCAGCTCAAGGCTACACACATATGCAGCTCAAGGCTACACACAAATGCAGCTCAAGGCTACACACATATGCAGCTCAAGGCTACACACATATGCAGCTCAAGGCTACACACAAATGCAGCTCAAGCACACATATGCAGCTCAAGGCTACACACATGTGCAGCTCAAGGCTACACACAAATGCAGCTCAAGGCTACACACAAATGCAGCTCAAGGCTACACACATATGGATTAACTGAATACAGAAAATACAAGAAAGAACTATCTCCAGTAAGTACTGATAATGGTTCTGTTGCCGCACTTCTTGTCGTGTTGAAGATATCTCTCAACTATCACCACACTAAATAAACTCTTTCATGTGATAACACTAAAATCAACATACCTTTTCCATATTTTTAAATCTTGCAAGAAATGCTCATTGCAGTATTTATAAACAGATCAAAAGAAGAAACTAAGATATAGTAGCAGCTGCCCTGCCCTAAAACCCCACCCACTTCCCAGGGACCTTCACATGATGCTAATCACCACCTATAGAGGATGACCAGAAACTACACATAACCCAAGAGTATGACTGTCCCACCCTCCTCCCCAGGCACATGACTCACCTCCCCAGGCACATGACTCACCTCCCCAGGCACATGACCCACCTCCCCAGGCACATGACCCACCTCCCCAGGAACATGACCCACCTCCCCAGGAACATGACCCACCTTCACAGGCACATGACCCACCTCCCCAGGCACATGACCCACCTCCCCAGGCACATGACCCACCTACCCAGGCACATGACCCACCTACCCAGGCACATGACCCACCTACCCAGGCACATGACCCACCTCCTCCATCTTGGTCATGATGTACTCCGTGTCATTGAAGGGGCCAATCTCCTCGTAGCAGTTGCCATAGACAATGGCCATCGCCTGCAGGCACATGGCCTTCATGGATGGCTTCGGAGACAGCAGGAATCTGTGATACAAGTCATTGAAGAACTCTTGCCTGCAAGGAAGAAGACAAACATACAGAGATAAACCAGAACACGGCAAAGACCGCTATCTTGACTTATAGACACAAATAGAGATGGCTCACTCTCTCTCTAGTTTCATAGATCAAGACTGACAGTGAGACTTATAGCAACAGATTATTCAGACCAGGTAAGAGTTCTAAATGAGGCCCACCACTGAGAGACCAGTGAAGCTAACCCCAGCTCTGTCCATGAATACGAGGACATTAAGGAGTTCATTATCTCTGACAGCTCACAACACAGCACATCTGCCACACAGACAGACAGACAGACAGACAGACAGAGAGAGAGAGAGAGGTGACAGTGTGAATACGTACGGTCTGACAAACTTGGTCTTTTCTCCACCTTCATCCAGCAACAGCCTCAGGTAATAGTCGCCTAGCAACACACAAACAGAAAATCATTAATTTACATACACATAATGAACCCTGAACTGTAAGCCACAACCACTGGTTAGTGGTCCACACCTTACCTATTTTAATCTCCTCAGCCAGTGATTCATATCTCACTTCAAACTCCACGTGATTCCAAGATATCTCAACATCACCCCATAGATCCTACACACGCACACACATACACAACATCACCCCACAGATCCTAACACGCACACACATACATACAACATCACCCCACAGATCCTACACATGCACACACATACATACAACACATACATACAACATCACCCCATAGATCCTACACACGCACACACAAATACATGCACCCATACACAGTAGTCGTTCATGATTAAATGCATGCATTTAAAGTGCCAATCACTGGCCTTGAGTGTGTGCATGTGTATAACATCACAATCAATGACGACCCTTTACCTTATCCACTGTAAATGAGCGTATTTCATTTTCCAGCGCTTCCCTGAGTTCCTCTCTTGTCTAACACGCACACACACACACATACACACACAGATCACAAACACATTTCTGCCTGCAGCAATCCCACTCACCTTGTAGTTCCATATGAGGGCAGAGGTCGCGTGATCGTCCATGAACCTAACACATACCACAGCAACAATAAACCAGCCCACTTGTCACCTTGGATACAACACACCCAAATTAATCAAATTGTCATATCAGCTGACATTTCTACCATAATCACTACACATCACATGCACTCTACAAATCACCAGGTGGGTGTGGCATCCAGTCTCCACCCCATCTTCCTCCCCTTTCCCGCCCACATCCCTCCCTCACTTGTGGTAGAAGAGCCCCGCCCACATCCCTCCCTCACTTGTGGTAGAAGAGCCCCACCCACATCCCTCCCTCACTTGTGGTAGAAGAGCCACACCCACATCCCTCCCTCACTTGTGGTAGAAGAGCCCCACCCACATCCCTCCCTCACTTGTGGTAGAAGAGCCCACCCACACCCTCCCTCACTTGTGGTAGAAGAGCCCCACCCACATCCCTCCCTCACTTGTGGTAGAAGAGCCCCGCCCACACCCCTCCCTCACTTGTGGTAGAAGAGCCCCGCCCACACCCCTCCCTCACTTGTGGTAGAAGAGCCCCGCCCACACCCCTCCCTCACTTGTGGTAGAAGAGCTTCCAGTTCTTCTCACTCTTCACATTCTCTCTCCTCTTCCTCAGAGTGATGGGAATGGCATTGGTCTGGTCCACCTGCTTGGACCGCAGTCTAGCTCGCCAGTGGATCAGAGCATGCTCCAACTTGTTCACACGTCGCTTAGATATCGTCTAAACAAATAAAAGCAGTGATGACCACACCCCTTTTCCCCGCCTGTTTGTGAGAGTATTACCGTGACAACTTTGAGGTTGTCTCTAATGTGCATGCGGTCCACCTCATTCTCTGGTACCTATGGCAACCAAACACATAACACATTGATAGTTACCCGGGAAAAGAGCGGGAAACTTACAGTCTCATCAGAGTCCAAGTATTGCATCAGACCGAGCGGCTAAAACAACAAAAACAACAACAAAGTGCAGGTCAATCATTCACATACATACATACCCTGAGGGCCAATATACAAGGTTAATTCAGGAAAAAGAACTTGATCTATCTAAGTGACAGTGTAGAGTGTATGTACACGTGTTAGTATTCACCAGCACTCTGTTGAGCAAGCCCACTGCAGTCGGGTTTCCTGTAACCCAGAGAGACACCAGGTGCCGACTGAGCTGACGATGAGTCAGCAGACGGTTGTCTGCCGAGGAGGTGAACAGAGAGGTGTGAAGATGGCGAGGCAACGCCCCCTCTGCCAGTGCTAACGCCTGCATCTTAGCTGCCGTCTCCTGGTCACCTTCCTACACAGGACAAACACAAGATCATAATTTTAACATAATACACACACACACACACACACACACAGTAAGCTGAACACGCACAGATATCTCCAACACTAACACAGAACTGTTGACAATACGCACATTGGTATGGAAGGTAGAGACAATCATCTGCAACTATGTACCGTCCAATGTTGAAGATATAGTAACACACGATACACTCCTACTGGATACATGTAGGACTCTTGCACCTTGGATCAAACCACTACCGACCGGCACCTGCCAAAGCTCCACCCACCAAACACTCAACTCACTTGACTCACCAAGTCAAGCCCCACCCACTCCACTCATGCCCCACCCACCGTGCCCCACCCCCTCCTCCTACTTGGCCCACCCACCTCTATGATGGACTTCATGATGAGTCCGGCTGACTTGACGATGGCCAGTGACGGATGTTGGAACAACTTGAACAAGACACGACCAATTCCAGCCACCAACTCCAGTACCATGTCAAACTTATCTGCATCTGTGGTCTCACTAACACACACACACACACACACACAGCACCATGTCAAACTTATCTGCATCTGTGGTCACACTAACACACACACACACACACACACACACACAGCACCATGTCAAACTTATCTGCATCTGTGGTCTCACTAACACACACACACACAGATGTTCAAAAATATATAGACAGAGTAAACTGAAACAACTAGACCCAACACTCTCTGAGTGGAAAGTGAAAAAATTAGTTAATAAACTAAGAAACAAAAGACACACAAACATACACACATATTATACACACACACACACAAACATATATACCTGTACGGAGGGCACATGGCGAAGGTGAAGAAGTCGAGTAGAGCACTAATGACCAGCGCACCGGTGCCTAGTTTCTGCAGTTAACACAAACACACAAACACATCTTCCTGACTCCCTCACTAGCTGCTATTCCTCCCTGGCTTCCACCCAAACCTTTCCTCCACCTTCCCTCATCCTCATCTCACTCTTCTCTTCCCTGGTCATCCCTACCTCTCTCTACCTACTCTTCCCTGGTCATCCCTACCTCTCTCTACCTACTCTTCCCTGGTCATCCCTACCTCTCTCTACCTACTCTTCCCTGGTCATCCCTACCTCTCTCTACCTACTCTTCCCTGGTCATCCCTACCTCTCTCTACCTACTCTTCCCTGGTCATCCCTACCTCTCTCTACCTACTCTTCCCTGGTCATCCCTACCTCTCTCTACCTACTCTTCCCTGGTCATCCCTACCTCTCTCTACCTACTCTTCCCTGGTCATCCCTACCTTTCTCTACCTACTCTTCCCTGTTCATCCCTACCTCTCTCTACCTACTCTTCCCTGGTCTACCTACCTTTCTCTACCTACTCTTCCCTGGTCTATCCCTACCTTTCTCCACCTACTCTTCCCTGTCATCCCTACCTCTCTCTACCTACTCTTCCCTGGTCATCCCTACCTCTCTCTACCTGCTCTTCCCTGGTCATCCCTACCTCTCTCTACCTACTCTTCCCTGGTCATCCCTACCTCTCTCTACCTACTCTTCCCTGGTCATCCCTACCTCTCTCTACCTACTCTTCCCTGGTCATCCCTACCTCTCTCTACCTACTCTTCCCTGGTCATCCCTACCTCTCTCTACCTGCTCTTCCCTGGTCATCCCTACCTCTCTCTACCTACTCTTCCCTGGTCATCCCTACCTCTCTCTACCTACTCTTCCCTGGTCATCCCTACCTCTCTCTACCTACTCTTCCCTGGTCATCCCTACCTCTCTCTACCTACTCTTCCCTGGTCATCCCTACCTTCACACTCCAATGACATAACTACTACACCCACCATTCTCTCATCTTCCACTTCCCACCCCCTCATCTCCAGCACCACCCCCTCCCTCCCCCTCCCCTCCCATCCTAAAACTCAGACAGCATGTGCATGTTTCCTCCGTCTTACCACATGTGTGCAGAGTGGCTCCAGGAGCAGGCTCAGAAACCCCTTGCTGGAGAGCAGTGACCGCTTGTTGAGCTGTTCCCTGCGGAGGTCGTAGTTGTCGTGCATTGGTTGCATGAGGGCACACAGGAAGTCGATGCACGCGTGACTAATCCCGTCATCTTTACGCTTGAGAGCCTTTACCACTTTCTTACCCACGATCTCTCTCATACTAATCACACGCACACACATACAAACATGAATTAAACAAATATACCCAGAGTTGTACATGCTACCCTGTAGGACACACCCACAAAACACAACACACATACACACATGAACAAACCAATCCAAGCACACACACAAACATACACACACATAAACATACACACACACAAACATACACACACACAAACATACACACATATACACACACAAACATACACACACACATAAGCATACACACACATTATACACACAAACATACACATAAATAAAACCAACAACAACAATTAGCCTAACTGCATATGCATGGATGAGCAGTGTTCCAATATACATACAAACTCAGTATTAATAGTTCTTACTTGGGCAAGTTAGTGAAGGCCTCAAACCCCGCCTTCGATGCGACTAATCTCCTGAGGGCATGAAACTGTCCCTCCAGTTCCTCTGCCGGCACAGAACTCTGGTTCCCCTCCCCCAGCAACAGAGCAGTCAGTGCGCCATTGATCAACTTCTCCTTGTTCTCTGAAAACAGCCCCTCTGCTGTCACTGCGTGGTTCAACCCACTGTACGCCACGTTGGAGTTGAAGCGTTCAACAGCCTCACACAATTTCACGCCCTGGGGCAAGTTCACAATGTACTTGAGATACTGGCTCTCCACTTCCTCCTCCACCGGCAGGTTCAGAGGTCCCAGCCGCTGCCCTCTCCTAGTTCCACGCATCTTCACACACACATCACGGTTGCCGGAGGCTCTCACACCATCCAGGATAGAACAAAGAAGAGCATCTCTGAGAGACAGAGAGAGAAGGGAAAGGAAAAGAGAATTTAAAATCATAAACTTGGCCCCGCCTCTTCTTGGCCCTGCCTCTTCTTGGCCCTGCCTTGCAAGCTACCCTTTACCTATCAGTGGCTGTGTATCGACTAATCTTGCCGTCACTGTACTCTATTGAGAATCTCTGGGGGTCTTCTGTGTACCTCACTAAAGCAAACACCTGGCAATAAACAATAAACAACAACAATACATGACAACAATAACAAACAACAAAAACCATAGCAGCAAACACTACCATAGGACAACCAGAACACATCGCAGGAAGATATGGGAGGTGAAATGTCACACCTAGTTCAATGATGTTCACTGATGTTGCTGCCACATATCCTTCCATATTACATGATATTTCTTTTCGCTGGGGGTGGAAGTACCTAACCACACCCATTTTAAACCCACACTACTTTGATGCACATGTCTGTATGAGAGTGTATACTCCACACTGATCAGTGTTTGCTCACATGCAGGATTTTATAGTCTTACTACTTGTAGAATTCAACTTTAACTATTGCACTATAATATTAATTTCCAAAAATTCAGGGGGAGGGGGGGAGGGGAGAGAATTCCAGGGCCAGCCCCCCTCTATGTGAAACCCTACATGGATAACTTAATGAGGTTGAATGTAGTTCAACATGGCAGCTACATGTCTGCCCAGTTAGCCGGAGAGTTAGCCGATGCTGGCTACCCTCTCCAAGTGCTTACATTACACAGAGGATGGATGGACGCCACAGCATAGGTGGCTGGATCTCTCTCTACAATGCACGTCTCCGACAGAGCAAATATCCTCTGCACAGGGTCCTACATAAACACACACACAACAGCTGGTTTAGCACACGGCAAGTGGTTTGTGGTGTTGATGTCCTTTTACCGAGTGTCTGGGTTGGTGTTTGTGGACTGTGAACTCTGTGATGGAGGTGATGGAGTCATCGTCACTGTACTTGCCCAGTCTCTTGTTCTGGAAGTCAATCTGTGACATCGGGTCTCTGCGAACTCTACAAATAAACATACAGGAATAATGCCAGCACAAGACAATGCCACATTCATCGACTGACAGTTCAACCCCACCCAATCAGCTGGTAAGGGGTACAACAAGGACAACAGGAACATTATAAATGCATGTAATAACTAAATGATTTATCACAACCTGCAGGGGTTTGTGGAGTGTGTTGTGGAGAAGTTTTACTATATCATACTGAAATTATTAATGCAAACATACAAATAAAATAAATAATAAACAAATAAAATAATAAATAAATGATTTTGCTCATCTGCTCATGAAATAATCAGTGCCCTGCATAACTAAGTGGGTGTGGCAGAGTGGGAGTGGCTACTTACGATATCTCTAGTCCTAGATTGGCCATGGATGACTGTTGAATTGTCCTCATAACTTCATCTCTGCTCTCACACAGAAACATATGCTGCACACGCACACACAAACATATCACACGCATACATACACACATACAATAAGAATAGACTAGTCACTGGGTGGCAACTATTAGACCAGGTATTCCTTAAAAGCTGCTTGCTGTTGTTGTTGTTGTTTTTGTTGCTAGCAATGTATACATGTCCCTACCAGTCTAGAATAGCCTCCAGTGGCAATGATGAAGGCTCCTGGATGGTCCGCCACCTAACAAAATAATAACAAATACAACAACAAATATAACAGCACGTCAACAACAACAAACATGTCATATGGGATACACCTTTCCCATTGCTTTGCCATTGTGACGTACCTTGGCCATGTACTCGACATCCTTGTAGTCATAGTCCACCAAATTCTTACCAGCGAGATTCACCTGAGACACACAGTGCCTCCTCACCTGCACACACACACACACACACACACCTCATGAAACCACTCTCTCACACACACACATACTACTAGAAGACTCTTATTTTGCTGTCAGCACACACACACACATACGTACCACTAGAAGGACTCTTATCTTGCTCTCACTCCAGTGATACTTGGCCACGTCAAACTTCTGAAATACAAACATAATACAAAACCTTCACAACAACCTTTACCACTTCACTAACCACACCTTACCATACAGACCGAGGCCTACACTGCATATTTATCAAATAAGTTGTCAATTCAAACTAAAAGCCAAACACATATTGTCTATGGCATCTACTCCACCATAATCATTCAAGCCACGGCAACTACCCACCAGTATCACCACATGACACAAACATGGTCTGATACACTCTTGACGTGACTTTCATTACTCAATACCACAACTTTGCAAACTCTAGCACTGAATACAACTACTGGGATATAACAGAATGAGGCGGGCAAAGAAAGAAGACAGATAGAAAGACAGACAGACAGACAGAAAGACAGAAAGACAAACAGACAGACAGAAAGACAGACAGACAGACAGAAAGACAGACAGAAAGACAGACAGACAAACAGAAAGACAGACAGACAGAAAGACAAACAGACAGACAGACAGAAAGACAAACAGACAGACAGACAGACAGACAAACAGAAAGACAGACTGTTTTATAATTAAATTATATTCCATGAATGATACAATCAGAGAGAATGGAAGCACACGCCAACACACATACTCACATATACCTTGTCTGCCTTCTGCTTGGGGCCGGGTGAGAACAGCGGACTGAATCTCTGAAACAAACACACAAACATAAATTCAGAGGAAACAGTATCAATCCGGTGGTCCAGCAACACAGCAGATTTTGTCCACTTCCCCCCCCCCTGGGGGCAAAGAGAGGGTGTGTCAGTGCATGCCTATATATGAGGGGGCGGGGCGGGGAGAGACTGAGATTCAATACCTCAAGGGGGTCACAACTTTCATACATAATAAGAATTTGCTGTCATCTCCATCGTTCATTTTTTAACTTGCTTTTTGGATTTTTGCTTACAACATTTAAAGATTACTTCAAGGGAGGTGAGTGTCACGCCCCCTCCCTAAATGAAGCCCTACTAGAAGTTAGTCTCACTATACCCCCACTGCTACATTGTGTGTGCATGTGTGCACATGTGTGTGTTAGTGTAAACACAGGTGGAGGTGTGTCTATGGAAAGTGAGTAGGTACTTTACTGCCTTAGCAACAGACAGACTATCGGGTGGGAGGAGTTCTGATGGTTGGACATACTGCATCTGAAGCTAAGGTCAGTGCAGACACTTCACACTCAGTTGACGCTGTAGAAACTAAAACTAGTGTATGTAGTGAGGGAGAGAGGGAGAGACTCATAGTAACTTACCAACACCTCTGTCAGCACATCGGCACGATAGTCGCACGAGAACGTCAAGTTCTGATTCTTCCTGCCTGCCAAAAGTAAACCAACAACACTCGTACTTAGTGATGATCCTTTCCAGCAAGGCCATCCCTCATCTTTCCACCATCACTGATACCAACTTTACCAAACAGTGATATTAAACTGTTACATATTTACAAAACTCCTGAAGATAAATACTTATATATTTATATAATGAAGAAAAAATTATTTCGCCACCAATATATCTTCTCTATTCACTAGCTTTTGCTAAACAAGTAAGGACTTTGAGAAGACACTCCTGGGAGCCTGTGCAATATCATATACACACTGTATCCCTTACCTTTCTTGAGGATGATGACAAACTCATTAGAGGCCTTAGGGCCCGGCTGGATGTCTATGAACTCACTGTACGCCCACTGAATACAATACAACAAGTGAAGATTGTCAAAAACTGGGAGAACAAAACAAGTCACTTATGCATCCATAAAACTAACAATAACACATTAACCCCCACTACAGGGTTGTTGTTCAAACACTTGACTTCAAGATGGCCATTCACCTCAAGAAGAATACCACACCCCATACTGGACTTACTGAAGAACATCTTCACAAACAAAAACTAGTACGGTGTGCTGGAGTAAACCAGTTACCATGACGATGCCTACCATACACAGTCATCGTAAAGGTTCATTACATCATCACTCTTGATTACATCACACCGTTATTCTTTCTCGTTGTGAGCACATATAAAAAAGCCTGGGAGCATGGCTATACAGATTCTGGGTGAAACCTAGTTACTAGAAGAATAATAAAAATGTCTTTCCATCGAATAACGTCCTGGCCCGAGATAGCCAGTAGTGTTCATCCATTAGTTTGTCATTTCCATGGCAACAGAGAATAGAAGTATGTAGCTAGTGGAGGCAGACAGACATATCCTCACTAGCACTCTGCCTTCCCTGAGACAGCTGGCTCTTCTCAACTCAGGACAGTGCTAACTAACAAAGACAACATGGCCTGAGAGAGAAGGAGAGGGGGCGGAGCATGATGAGGCTTAAAGCTGAAGCAGTCATATCCAACAATCCCCCCTTAATAAGCCTGTCTTGCTAATGTTGTTTGTAGAATTAATATGGGTTCCTCACACACGCTGACCCAATCAGCGTTTCCTGTCACATGAGCTTCAATAAGCCCTATAATTAATAAGCCCCTATAATTAGTTCCAGTAATCAGATCCTACTTATTGCCTCAGTGTTCCAAAACCTTTGATGAATACCTCAATCGTTTACTCAAGAACTCTCAATTACAACGGAACTCTAACTTGTCCAGCTACGGCTGTTCAAAGACTTTCTCCAAATGTCAACCAATGGGTCACTCCTTGTACACCAAGTGGTTTGTCCAAACAGGTACAAGATGACACGCCATTATCCACCTCAATGGTCACCACTTCACTAAATACACTAACAAACACCTAGTGCTACCACATTCCGGGGAAACTCGCACACACACACACACACCCTTGTGCACAACGCCTTGCAAGAAATAAAAACTATCAGGACTCGAGCAAATCACACAATCTGAAGAAGAACAATGGAATAATACAAACATTTCATCATAACTAATCACACCAATTATCGCGTCAATATGTGAGCTTTAGTAAAACTTGAACTTGACAATGCTTGAAGAAATTGAAGAGAAGCATACTAAATGCTAATAGTGATGAATTAACAATATTTAACACAATGCCTGCACAACACATTGCACCCTTCTCTCTAACCAAGCCAAGCTAACGAACTATCGGAACTTACCTGGTTGGTGACTTCGTGAGTGTTGGGGTTGAAAGTGGCTATGGCACCTGTTCCCACGGAGAACACTCTGCGATACCTGCATACACACACACACACACACACACACACACACACTGTGATAGATAGCTCAGACTAAACTGGACAACTGGAAGAAAAGGGGGTGTGGTGAAAACATTGCTCGTAAATCATAAAGAGATCCTCTTAAGCTTCAAAGGCTTTACTCTTCACCACACCAGGCATCAGACAGCATAAATATAAACAGGTGGCTGCTAATGCTAAAAGATATGGTGTTGCCACTTACTTTCCACGCCACGAATGCTTGGTGCAGTAGAACCGCGCCACATCATCTGAAGCTGGAGCAGCCGTCATGTCTGATGTCTGTCACAGTCTTCCAAGCTGCAAGCTCCCCAACCTTGCGCACCTTTCCTATTCCAGTGTGTCGCAATGCACCATAACAAATCAACTCCAGTGCCTTCTTCTGGCTGCCAAACCCCTGAACTGCTGTCTTGTGACCGGTCACGTGTTCCATGACGTCACACTTTTGTAAGCCCAGCCCACCGGTTCTTAATGTGAACATTTGTAGTTGGTGCTAGTTTTCAACTTCGAATTTCTTCAGTCATTCATTCATTACGCGGTTGTGGATGAGTGTGGAATAATGGCTTCAAACGACGTGCAGTTGCCGCCGGAAATAAGAGAAAGGGTTGAAGAATTGGAGCAGGAGCTTGCGGAAGGTAATATTTCGTGAAGGGAGAAGTGTAGACGGGCGGGCGCGGGTATTTGTGTCGTCGAGTAACGAGCACACCAGGTATTTCTCCCTTTTGTCTCCCTTTGCATGGTGGAGATAAATATTTGCGACCGTAACAAGACTTGGTAGTTATACTGGTGTACACAAGAACGTGTGAGAAGCCTGAGGGTGTGTGTGTTGTGGTTGAGGGGCAACAGTAGCTAAGTGTCACAGTGACTACCCTCACTAATCACTAAAATGGGCAGCTAGTTAACATTGAGTGGCATACATTGAATAGGCAAAGGAGCCAGTGAACCTGCTAGTTTCCGGCTAGCTTATCTAGAACCATAGGTTGCTAAGGACATAGCAAGCTATAGCTAAATAAATTACAGTGAGTGACTGTTGAAGGAAGTGTGTGATGAAGAAGCCATAAGAATGGGGGGTAAGCTTGTTAGTAGGCATGCTCACACCGTTATTTGATAGTCCATTCTCCCGTAACTCTGGCTAGGAGTTAGGAATGAAAGTAGTGATGTCTGTATGGTGAGGAATAATGTGTGTAGGATGAGAAACATGGCCTTGTGCTAGGAGGGTGTTCAGTGTAGCTGAACTCTCTCATGAGGTAGTGTTCCCCATCCCACACTGTCTACAAGGTCCACCAGCCAATTACTTGTCCAGTCTTCTTCAGCTGAGCTGGCACTGTTTGTGGTCACAGTCTAATGGAATGGTTGGCTGCTGGTGTCCACAGAATGGATGGACAGGCATGACGTGACGTGACATGCGTAGATTTGTTTTCTTGCTTTTACTGAGCCTGAACTGTTTTACATCCAACTCTGCCATCTATGGACATCTCGAGTCTTGTTACGTACTACATACTTCTGTTCTAGTTCCAACACTGACCTTCTCCCACACGGAAATACTGCCTGACTGCTGCCGTGGCTGGCCCTAAGAAAACAAACACACGCACGTAAGCTTTTGCTGACAATGAGTGAGTTTAGCCCTTAGGTTATGATTGTTGCCTTGGTAACCATGTAGTGTCACAGTTACTCTGCAAGAGTGAGTGTGTGTGAGTGGAGGCAGACACAATACAAGAATGACTTTAGTTTAGTCAGGATAGTGTATGTATGTGTGTGTGTTGTCATGTAGGGAGAGAGAGAGTGTGTGTCCCTGGTAAGGTGTCAGTGTAGTTTAACAAGGTAGGAACATGAAGTTGTGACTTGTACACTACCAACCTTGTCTTCAGACCAACCTTGTCCTCCTGAGTCCATCTTGTATCTGCATGCTGGCACGTGAACAGTTAAGGAATGTGCGTGTGGGGTAAAACATTTGGTGTTATGTTTGAGGTCATTAGGTGCTGGTATTTTGAGAGCTCTGCCTGAAATATTGACTCCGCCCATTTCCTATCAATAGACTACAAACCTTTATCACCTAGGAAATTAAATCACAAGGAGTTGGGTCTATTTAGCAACCAGGAAAGAGGCTGTGATGTGCATGTGTAGGTATGGAAAATGGTGGGTAGGGCGTATGTTTGTGTGTTAATGTATAGTTAAGTGCACAAACATAGTCTTGTTACATTTTGTCTCCATGTTGTTAAGGAGGGTTGCCACGTGATGTGTCGGCAGGTAGAGTAAGGTGAGAAGGGTATGTTGGAGACAGACAGACAGACAGACAGGCATGAACTAATCATTCCATTGTGTTAGTAGATGCTGTCCACTTCCATTGTAGTGTTAAATCTCTATCACCCACACACACACACACACACCATACGTTACCCAGGTGACATCACAGAGAAAGGTTACGAGAAGAAGAAAGCCAAGCTGCTGGCTCCCTACCTCAGCAACAGACAAGGTGAGTAAGAATTAGCATCTTTTCATCTCCTTTTCCTGGGGAGGGGGTTGGGGGGGGGGGGGGGGGG